>OCTA010000493.1_pt1:0-32500 | contig 36251 bp, 29 predicted proteins | sample 1538991 | NCBI WGS metagenome assembly OCTA01 (sample SAMEA3539302, study PRJEB22396) | soil metagenome | biome: tundra; feature: field; material: soil | place: USA | collected 2010-05 | depth 0.15 m | reverse complement strand
CCCACGCGGTTGAAAAGGACCCTAAGAGGGTCCTTTAGATCCCCCGCGATGGTACGCCACCAGCAAAGCTGGCGGCTCCCCACGCGGTTGAAAAGGACCCTAAGAGGGTCCTTTAGATCCCCCGCGATGGTACGCCACCAGCAAAGCTGGCGGCTCCCCACGCGTCCCCAAGGGTTTCTCGCTACAGCTCCTTGCGCATCCAGGTCGATGTCTTCGATCTGGCCATCTGGTATTCCACGGTGGCGGCGACGGCGGGGGCGATGCTCTTTTGATCGATGATATCGAAACCCATCTTCTCGCCCACGAAGCCCTGCGCTCCATCGGTGACCAAATAGAGATGGAGGGCGCCATCCATGCGCGCCTTTTTCATCGCCGCATCGACGAGCAAATACCCGAGGCCTTCGCCCCGCCGCTCTGGCGTCACGGCCAGCATGCGAAGAAGGGCATCGTCCTCGACGTGCTCGATGGCCACGCAGGCGGCGATTTCGTTGCCTTGCGGGAACGGCATGACTAGAAACTCGCACCACAGCTTATCGAGCGTGGCGTGCGTGATGCCAGCGCGATCGAGTAGCTGCCCTATCTGCGCCTTGTCGCCCGGTCGTGCCGGCCTGACCGGATCGCCAAGACGAGCCAGAAGCAAGTCGTGCAAGCCGCCGTAGTCGCCCGAGCTCATGATGGCGACGGTGTCCCCCGGGGCGGACCTGCGCGCCAGGTGCTCCGCCGTTGCCTCGGCTCCCGCTATCACACGGGCAGGAATTTCCTGGCCGCGAAGATCGGACGCAAGCTTTTCCACATCCAGGCGCTCACCCTCGGGCACCTTCTCTGGCGCATAGAGTGGCGCGAGCACGACCTCGTCGGCGAGGGCCAAGGCCTGGGCGAAGTCATGCTGAAACACCGACCGCCGGCTGGTGGCCGAGCGCGGCTCGAAGGCGACGATGAGTTTACCCGGTCCATGGCGGCCCTTGAGGGCGCCCAGGGTTTCGCGGATCGCGGTCGGATGGTGGGCAAAATCGTCGACCACGGTCACGCCGTGGGCGATGCCGCAGACCTCCTGCCGGCGCTTGACGCCAAGAAAGCGCCGCGAGGCGCGGGCAATCTTGGGCATCTCGATGCCGAGACAATGGGCCGCCGCGATGACGCCCGCCAGGTTCTCCATGTTGAAGATACCCGCCATGCCGGTGTCGAGAGTGATCATGCCCTTGCCCTCGAACGCCAGGCGCAGGATCGAACGTCCACCGAGCTTGCGGCCCGTCACCTCGAAGGTCCACTGTGCATCCGTGCCCGGCCGCCCGTAGGTCGTGACTTTGCAGCGAGCATCCTTGGCCACGTCGAGCGCGCCGTTAGAAGCCGCGCAAACCACGAGGTTTCCGTCGGGCGGGATGAGCGCGACGAATTCGCGGAACGCCCGCTTCACTGCTTCCTCGTCCGCAAAGATGTCTGCGTGATCGAATTCGACCGACGTGAGGATCACCAGTCTTGGCTGGTAGTGCAGAAACTTGGACTTCTTGTCGAAGAAGGCGGTGTCGTATTCATCGCCCTCGACGACGAAATCGGCGCCGTGGCCAAGGCGCCACGAGCGCCAGAAATTGATCGGCACACCGCCCACGAGAAACGAGGGATCGCGTCCGGCCTCGGACAAGACGAAGGACATGAGCGACGAGGTCGTGGTCTTGCCGTGCGTACCCGCGACGACGATGGAATTGCTGTCGGTCAAGAACAGCTCGGAAAGCAGGGCTGGAAAAGACACCAGCGGAATGCCGCGCTCTTGCGCCGCCAGGACCTCGACATGGTCGCGCCGGCAGACGTTGCCGACCACCACGCGATCGGGACCCCAGGCCAGATTGTCGGCTGAATAGCCGGTCAAGACCGGGATGCCGAGCTCGGCCAGCTGGGTCGACATGGGCGGGTAAACATGTTCGTCGGATCCCCGAACCTCGTGGCCAGCTGCGCGCAGAAGACCAGCCAGGGAGCCCATGCCCGTTCCGGCGATGCCTATCAGGTGCAGTTTCATGAAACGCCTATAGCTTGATCTGACACTCGGCCGCGCCCGGAGGAAACTGGGTCGCGAACTTCTTCACTTCGAGGGAAAACGTGGACTCGAAATCGCGCAACAGCCCACCTTTCTGTGCGTCGTCGCCACCCGAGGTGGTCCATTTGAGCCCACTGACCACCATGGAGCCGCAAGCCTCAAGGCGTCCGCGCTTGCGACTCGCAACCCAGCTTTGCCCCCAGGCGCGGGCCAGCGGCAGGTCGCAGGCGCGCACGCCAGCGCCGCAGGCGATGTCCACAACGTCGTACCAGTACGGCCCGGCCGGCCCGTATTCCGCGATGTGGACATGGGGCGTGACCCCGCCACCGGCTCGGCTCTCACGGCTGTCCATGTGGAAATCGTGAATCAGGCTCACCTCCAGGTCGACATAGAAGCAGGCTTCTTGCGGGCCCGCTTGCTCGAAATGTCCTGCAGAGGGTGAGTCCAGGGCCACCTCTCCGTTCGCTGCGGACATGCGGATCTCGATGCGTTTCACGCCTGGCGCGGGTGGCGGATCCTCGGCTCCGTCGCGGGGACCACGACATCGACAGGTTCCTTCCGCGCAGCGTTTCCCGGCCAGGATGGGCACGGGCCCACGTTCGTGCGCGCCCTGCGTCTGCTTGCGGCGATACTCGACTTTCCAGGCCGTGCACGCTGACGCAACAAGCGCGAGCACAAGCGGGAGATACCATGGACGAGCAGCCATTGCGAACGTAGGATACTACGCCCGTGCACAAGACCATTCACAAGATTCTCTTCCGGCTATCGTTCGCTTCTGCGTTTGCTCTTGCCATCGCTCTTGCCGTGGGTGCAGCCTCATGCGCTTCCAGCGAGGACAGCAAGCAAGTCACCTATTCGCTGACCGCGAAACAGAACTACGAACGTGGTCTCGAGGAGCTGAAGAAGGAGAACTACATCGAGGCCGCGCACTACTTCTCCTACGTGAAGCAGAAATTTCCCTTCTCGAAATACGCTGGCCTGGCCGAACTGGCACTGGCGGACACCGAGTTCGCCAGGAACAACTTCCAGGAAGCCATTGATTCCTACAAGAGCTTCGCGCGGCTGCACCCGACGCACGAGAAAGTCGAGGACGGCTACACCGCCTTTCGCATCGCCGAGTGCTACGTCAAGGAGATGCCGGACGACTGGTTCATCCTGCCGCCCGCCTACGAGAAGGATCAATCCTCGGTGCGCGACGCCCTTCGCGAGATCGACAGCGCGCGCGAAAAGTTTCCGAGTTCGCCGTACCTCAAGCAGGCCACGGCCTATCGTCGCGAGGTTCTGCGGCGGCTGATCGAACACGAGGTCTACGTGGCCCGCTTCTATCTTGAGCGCGGCCATCCCAAGGCGGCCATCTTGCGCATCGAGGGAGCGCTCAAGCGCTACCCGGATTCTGGCCAGGAGGGCGAACTCATGATCGCGCTCGGCGAGACCAATCTTGAACTTGGCAATCCGGCGCGCGCCAAGCAGGTGTTCGAGCGCGTGGTGAGCGAGTTCGGCGACGACCTGCAAAAGAAGCGGGCTGAACTTTTCCTCGATTTCATCAAGCGACGCTTCGGGGACTCGCCTGTCGATAAACCGGCGAACGGCTAGGTAGAGAGCACAGAGGAAGAGGAGAGCACAGAGTCGCGTGAGTGACGGCCGGCTCTGCCCGACCATGCTTGCCGTGGTATCTCGCAAGAACCGTTCGTGGGTTCCTACGTAGGAGGAAGCACTCCGAAATGCGGTTCCTTTCTTCTTCATCCGTCTCTGTGTCCTCTGTATCCTCTGTGCCCTCTCATGGCCAGATTTGTCTCTAGTCCCGAAACTTTTCTCGTCGAGGAAATCCCGGCCTACCTGCCCGCCGGCGACGGGGAACACACCTATTTGTGGATCGAGAAGCGGAATCTCACCACGCTGGAGGCGGTGGGCAAGCTCGCGCGCGTGTTGGGCGCCCTTGCACGCGACATCGGTTACGCGGGCATGAAGGATCGCCGGGCCACGACCCGGCAATGGCTGAGTTTGCACGGGGTGGCGCCGGAGCGCGCTCAGGAAGCCGTGGTGGAAGGCATGCGCATCCTGGCGACGGGGCGGCACCGAAACAAGCTGCGCGTGGGGCACTTACACGGCAATCGCTTCGAGATTCTCCTGACCGACCTCGCCTTGGGAGAGGGCGCGAAGATCTCGGGCGCGCTGGCTGAGCTGGCGAGCCGGGGCGTGCCCAATCGCTACGGCCACCAGCGCTTCGGCAGCGCGGGCGACAATGTCGAGGTCGGATTGGCGGTCTTGCGCCGCACCCGGCGCGAGCCCGACAGCCGCCAGCGCAAGCTCTTGCTTTCGGCGGTGCAGTCGGCGGTCTTCAATCGCGTTCTCGATCTGCGGGCCCAGGAAAGTGGCCTGCTGACCGTGCTTGGCGGCGACATTCTAGAGAAAGTCGACTCGGGCGGGCAGTTCGCCTCGACGGATATCGCCGCCGACCAGGCGCGCGTGGATGCGGGCGAAGTTGTTCCTACCGCGCCCTTGCCCGGCGGTCGCGTGCGCACGCCCGAACCTGGTAGCGCTGCTCGCGCGCTCGAGGATCGCGCGCTGGCCGAGTTGGGCATTGGCCCGGATGAACTCGGCCAGGTTGGGCGTTCGCTGCCCGGAACGCGGCGCCCGGTGGTGGTGAAGGTCACGCTCGGCGAGGTCCCTGTCACCGAGGAAGCGGGTGGTCTGCGCCTGCGCTTTTCGCTGCCGCCTGGAAGCTACGCCACCGTGGTGCTCGAAGCCCTGGGCGTCGAGCAGGGTAGACAGGACGAACCTATGCTAGCTTCTGACGCGGGGCCGGCCAGCTAGCCGGGTCTGCACGGGTCTGGCGGGCTTTGCCCGACCGTACCCAGAAGTTCGAAAGAACCCTGGGTTCTTTCTTCGGAGACAAAACATGCGCATCACCGAACACATCCTCGCCTTCACCCTTCTTGGATCGGAATGGGTCCTCTGGCTGCTCGTGCTTTTGTCCATTCTTTCCGTCGCGGTCATGGTCGAGCGTGGCATCGCCATGTCGGGCCGGTTGGCCGATTTCGAGACCCTGACTGAGAAGCTGCACAAGACGCTCGCCTCGGGTGACAGCAATGCCGCCCGGGAGATTCTTGGAGCGCCAAGGTGCCCCGAGGTCCGCGTGGCGCTGTGCGGGCTCGACGAGCTTCCCCGCGGCTCCACCGCCGCCATCGAGGCCATGGCCAGCGCGCGTTCGCGCGAGCGCCTCGCCCTCGAAAAGCACCTCGGCATCCTGGGCACACTCGGCAACAACGCACCCTTCATTGGTCTATTCGGCACAGTCATCGGCATCATCAAGGCCTTCGCGGATCTGGCTAAGAACCAGGGCGGCGGCGCCGCCGTGGTCATGTCGGGCATCGCCGAGGCCCTGGTGGCGACCGCCGTTGGCCTGATGGTCGCGTTGCCCGCGGTGGTGGCGTTCAACATTTTCCAAGGCCGAATCCGCCGCACCATGGGTCGCGTGGATGCGCTGGCGCACATGATCCTGACCGGCACGCGCGACGAGGCAGGCAAGGGGTCGGACAAGGCCAAGGGAGGCTAGTCGTATGGCGGGCGCGGCAAGCCAGTTCGAAGACGACGACTCGGGACGCATGATCACGGACATCAACGTGACTCCGCTCGTCGATATTACGCTCGTGCTGCTCATCATTTTCATGGTGACCACGACCTACATCGTGAATCCCTCGATCAAGGTCGACCTGCCCAAGGCCATGACCGGAACCGATCAGACGCGTACCACCCTGGCGTTGACCCTGACCAAGGACGGGCAGCTCTACCTTAACGGCGATCGCTCCGACGAAGCCCAGGTGACCAAACAGATCGCGGCCGAACTACCCAAGAATCCGGATTTGCAAGCCATCATCGCCGCCGACAAGGTCGTGCCCCACGGCAGCGTGGTCCACATCATCGATTTTGTGAAACGTGCGGGTGTGCGCAAATTCGCCATCAACGTGGACAGCGCGGCGTCGTCCGCGCTGCCGGCCGCCGTGCGGGAAACCGGCGCCGCTCCCGCGAGGTAGACTCGGCTCCGGCAGTCAAGGAGCGTTCGAGTGGCAAGCAGCGCTTCATCGGTTGGCGAGCACGCGAATGGATCTCCCAGGAAAGAACCCTGGAAGGGTTCTTCCCGCGGCGAATACCGTCGGGCAAAGCCCGCTGGCATTCACGCGACCTTATGGGGTGCCGTGGTGGCCATCTCGCTACATGCGCTGGTGGCCTTCGCACTCGTGCTCGTTCCCCAGCGCGGCTTGTACGAGAAGCCGGCGACGCCGGTCGAGGTCGATGTGCTGCCGCCGCCCGCAGAGCCGCTTCCGCCGCCTCTCGATCCGCCGCCCCCGCCGCCCGATCCAGCGGTCCGGCCGGTCGTGCGCAAACTGGCCCACATGAAGCCGCCCCCGCCCATGCCCAACCAAGAAGTAAAGCCGACACCGGCCACCGAGGAGCCTGTCCAACCCGTGTTCGGCGTGACCCAAGATTCCGTGGTGGCGGGCGAGAGCCCGGTCGCGGTCCCGGTTGGTAACACGCTGATGACCAAAGACCGCACGCTGGCCAAGGTGCCGCCCCCGCCGTTGCCTTCGGCGCCGCCTCCGTCGGCCTTCGTGCCTGTCGACGAGGAGTCCATCGCTGAGTGGCCCAACGCGAGGGTGGAAGTCAAACCTGCCTATCCGGAAATCGCACAGCGCATGGGAATCGGGGGCAAGGTCCAGCTTAGAATCGAGATCGACCGCAAGGGCAACATCAAGTCCGTTCGCGTGCTCCGCAAGGCGGGCTACGGAATGGACGAAGAAGCCATAAAAGCCATGTGGCAATTCAAGTTCGATCCGGCGAAGGATGCAGATGGGAAGCCTGTCGATGTCGTCATCACGTATACGCACGTGTTTCGGGCTTCGGCCGAAAGGTAGGCAAGAGCAGAAGATCCCGAAGATCCCAAGGTTCCCGATTAGACAGGATCGGCAAGCGCAGTTATGATCCTTCGCAAACGCCATGCGTGCTGTTCGATGGGTCGGTCTCGTGGTTCTCCTCTCGCTTCTGGGCACGGGGACGCGCGTCCAGGCGCAGGGCACCTCACCTGCGCCGCCTAGGACGGATCGCTCGTTCGATCTCCAGCTGTTCCATCCCGCGGTGGGCGCGCGCAGCTTCATCACCCTCGACAGCGCCGAGGTGCTTGAGCACCGCCTCTGGCACTTCGGCCTGGTCGCGAACTATGAGCGGCAACCCTTCTCGTACACGCAGAGCAGCCCGGATACCACGGCCAGTGCGACCACGGTCGTGCCCGTGCGCGACCTGGCCATGGCCGAGCTGGTGGCCGCCGTCGGGCTCTACAACCGCTTCGAGATCGGCGCGGCCCTACCCGTGGCGCTTTCCTGGGGTGGCGACGGTTTCGATGCCTACGGCAGATCCACGGGCACGTCGGCCGCCTCAGTGACCGGGCTTGGCGATCTGCGCGTAGAAGGTAAGGGCGAGATCGTGGGATTTGGCCCCGATCGAGCGTTCTTGCTCAGCTTGTCCGCCGGGGGCACCTTGCCCACGGGCGACGAGTCGGCCTTCCTCGGCGAGAAGACGGTCACCGGCCGCGTGCGTGCGCTGCTTGAATACCAGCGCGGCGAGAGCCTGCGCGCGGTCGCCATGGTGGGCGGACTGTTTCGGGAAAAGTCTGTGTTCTTGGGGACCCCGGAATCGCACGCGGCGCTTTACGGTTTGGCGGCCGAGCTCAAGCCAACCGAGGAGATCGGCGTGCTTGCCGAGGTGACGGGACGGGTTTCCTCGAAGTACTACGATACCAACCCGGCGGAGTTCGCCGCCGCCATGCGCTTCTACTTGCCGTCCATGCTCAACCTGCTCATGGGCGCCGGATTCGGTCTCAACCAAGGCGTCGGCAGTCCCGTCGTGCGCGCCTTCGTCGGTCTTGGCTGGGCGCCCGACTACCGCGACCGCGACCACGACGGCGTTCCCGACGTGTCCGATCGCTGCCCCGACGAGCCCGAAGATCGTGACGGATTTCAGGACGACGACGGCTGCCCCGATCCCGACAACGACGGCGACGGCATCCCCGACGCGCTCGACAAGTGCCCGAACGAGCCCGAGGATTTCGACGGCTTCCAGGATGACGATGGCTGTCCCGACCTCGACAACGACGGCGACGGCATTCCGGATCTCAACGATGCCTGTCCCAACGAAAAGGAAGATGGCAAGGGCAAGCGACCGACGGATGGCTGCCCTAGCACCTCCGAGGACAGCGACGGCGACGGCATCCCAGACGTGCGCGACAAGTGCCCCGACGAGCCCGAAGACAAGGACGGTTTCCAGGACGACGACGGCTGCCCCGACTATGACAACGACGGTGATGGCATTCCCGATGGCTACGATGCCTGTCCCAATGAGCCCGAGGATTTCGACGGATTCGAGGACAACGACGGCTGTCCGGATCCTGACAACGATCACGATGGCATTCCAGACGTGAAGGACAAGTGCCCGAATCAGCCCGAGACCTTCAACAACTTCAAGGACGACGACGGTTGTCCCGATGGCCCTCCCTTGGTTTCCCTTGGCGAGAACGACGACAAGGTCTTCTTGGTCGAGCACATCAACTTCTTTCCGGGGCCGGGGGGCAAGCCGCAGCTCACCACCAATAGCCACATGCTGGTCGGCTTGGTGGCGCGCGTGCTCAAGAATCACGTCGAGGTGGCCAAGGTACGAATCGACGTGCACGGCAAGGACACGAGCAAGGAAGTCACGCAAGAGCGCGGCGAAGTGGTTCTGAATGCTCTGGTCAGGAACGGTGTGGATGGGAAACGGCTCAAGGTTGCGGGGCTCGGGCCCGGCCCCAACCGCGTCGAATTCATCATCGAGAGTCGGGTCAAGGCGCGGCGCTACCTCACCCCTATTCCAGCGGTCGCCCCTGCCGATGGGGCATCCGGCGCGGCGCCAACCGTCGAGCCGTCGCCTCCAGCTGCGGTGCCAATGGACGAGCCACCACCTCCCGCCGCGGCGCCCGCCGAGGAGGCCCGCTAGCGCGGAATCCTAAGTCGCGCTAGCGTGTGTGGTATGAAGCCTCGCGGCTGGAGCGCGACCGACGTCGGTCTCAAACGCGATCACAACGAAGACAGCTTCCTGTGCAACGACGTCCTCGGGCTCTATGCCGTGGCCGACGGCATGGGGGGCCACTTGGGCGGCGAGCGGGCCAGCCGCATGGCGGTCGACGTACTTGAGAAGGAGATGACTGAGCGGCTCGCTCCCGTGGCGGAAAAGGCGAACCCAGGCGCCGTGGCCGTGGCCTTGAAAGAGGCGACTTCGTTGGCCTCGCAGGCGATTTTCGACAGCGCGCAGGCGGTGCCTGATCTCGCCGGCATGGGCACCACGCTCACCGGCCTTTGTTTTCATGGGCAAAGCCTCACCTTGTGCCACGTGGGCGATTCGCGCGCCTACCTCATGCGCGACGGCCGAGCTCGCCAGCTCACCGAGGATCATTCGTGGATCCAAGAGCAGGTGCGCGCCGGCCTGCTGTCCCCCGGCGACGCCATGGTGTCGCGCTTTCGCAACATCATCACGCGTTCGGTGGGGTTCGAGCCGACCGTTGCCCCTGATCTCTTCACCATGCCGGTCGAACCCGGGGACTGCTACCTTATCTGTTCGGACGGGCTTTCCAACTACTTTTCCGTCGACGAAATCGGGCGCATCTTGGCCAGCCAGTTCTACAGCGAGGCTGGCCGGGCCCTGGTCGAGATCGCCAACGAACGTGGCGGCGACGACAACATCACCTGCGTGATTGTCTACGTCGGCAACACGCTGGAAGGCGAAACGCGTGGGAAGCCCGCCAGCTTTGCTGGCGGCGTACCATCGCGGGAAGGTATGGCGAGGCCGCGCGCAGCGCGGGGGTGGCAGGGTGGGAGGTGGGTGCCGAGGGCGAAGCGAACCCTTTCAGGGTTTCCATCTCAGTCGAGAACCTTCTTGATCATGTCCTCGATACGCGTGCGCGGCACCGCGCCCACCAGCTGGCCCGTGACCTGACCGTTCTTGAACAGAAGCAGGGTCGGGATGCTGCGAATCTCGAACTGCGTGGGAACCCCGGGGTTGTGGTCGATGTCGCACTTGCCCACGCGAATCTTGCCTGCGTAGGTCTGGGCCAGGGTGTCGAGGTGCGGCGCGATGGCGCGGCACGGGCCGCACCAGGTGGCCCAGAAATCCACCAGCACGGGCACGGTGGACTTTGCTACCTCGGCTTGAAAGTTCGCGTCTGTGACCTCGAAGGTGTTGGGACTTGCCATGCAAAAGTCTTAGCACGGAATATCCGGGTTTGTGCCCCTGCGGAAGCGATGCTAGCCTGTCGGCACACGCGCCAGCTTTTTAGGCGGAAATGTCCGTCAAGGTTTTCATTCCCCAAGACGTAGTCGATTCGTGGGTCACGGCCGACAAGGTCGAATTGTCCGGCGAGGTCATGACCTTTCGCGGTCCTGGCGTGGCCTTGCGCATGGTCCCCGGTTTTTACTTCGATCACGTCGCCGGCGGGTCGGACGAAGGACACAACCTGCTCGGCCGGGCCAAGGCGAAGGCAGCGATCGCGGCCATGGGCGCGGAAGCCTACATGAACTCGGTCATTCTTGGCGAGACCGCCTACGAGGTGGAAGCAGGCTTTGTGGCCAAACCCCTCGATCCAGCTTGCACCCGCGCCGCGCTGGTGGCGGCCCTGTCCCAAGCCGGCTTTTGAGCCTAATGGGTAGCGCCGACGCGACTTCCGCGCCTCCTTCATCGTGAGCTCAATGAATCACATCGTCATTGGTACCCGTGGCAGTCTGCTCGCGCGCTGGCAAGCCGCGTTCGTCGCCCGATCCCTGCGTTCGGCGCATCCCGATCTGGTTGTCGAAGAGAAAATCATCGTGACCGAGGGCGATCGCCTGTCCACAGGCCCCTTGTGGAACGCAGGCGGCAAGGGCCTGTGGGTCAAGGAAATCGAAGCCGCGCTCTTGGCGCGCGAGATCGACCTCGCGGTCCACAGCATGAAAGACGTACCAGGGGAGCTCTCTGCTGGGCTGGCCTTGGTGGCGATTCCACCACGGGCCGACGTTCGCGACGCCGTGGTCAGCCGCTTGGGCCAAGGCCTCGACGGCTTGCCCAAGTCAGCGCGCATAGGCACCACCAGTTTGCGCCGGGCTTGCCAGCTCAAGGCCATCCGACCTGATTTCGAAATCGAAATCCTGCGCGGCAACCTCGATACCCGCCTGCGCAAGGTCGCGGACGGTGTGGTCGACGCGGCCATTTTGGCCTGTGCGGGACTCGACCGGCTGGAATTCGCCGGGCGAATCACCGAGCGCTTGCCCATCGAGCGCATGTTGCCGGCGGTGGGCCAGGGCGCGCTCGCCATCGAAGCGCGCTCCGATGACGACCGGGTGCGTGTCCTAGCCCAGGTCTTGAACGATGCCGGAACCGCGCTGGCCGTCACCGCCGAGCGGGCCTTTCTCACGCGCCTGGGCGCGACATGCCGGACTCCTGTGGCTGGCTATGCCACCCTCGCCGACGGGCACGTGACCATACTGGGACTGGTTGGACGTCCCGACGGCTCCCAGCTCATCGCCGACGAGATCAGCGGAAAGTCAAGCGAGGCCGCTGACCTGGGCGTCAAGCTGGCGGATGCGTTGCTTGCGCGCGGTGCCGGCGCGATCCTCGCCGAGTGCGGTTGATTGTGATGGAAACCCTCGAAGGGTTTGCCTTGCACTCGGCACCTGCCCCACACCCTGCCACCCCTCGCTGCCCCCTTCGGGGACTTCGGGACCTACACCTTCCCCTGCCACCCCCGCTCGCTGCGCTCGCGCCCTCGCGCTCGGCCTCGCCAAACCTTCCCGCGACGCTGCGCTGCCGGCGAGGGCGAGGGCGAAGCCCGAGGAGGTAGGGAGGGTGGGCAGGTAGGTCCCGAGGGCCAGCGAAGCGTAGGCTCCGCACGCGCTAGGCCGCGTCTGACGCACAGAACCTCGTCAGTTTTTGCGCTTTCCTGCCGAAGGAGCCTATGATCGATTCTGAGGCACCATGCGGCTACTCGTCCGCGCGATAGGAATATCAAGCATTGCACTGATGGCCTCGTGTGCCCATCGGCATTCGAGCCAAGTCGAGGTCGACCAGTTGCACCGGTCCATCGAAGCCATGCGCGCGCAGAACGCGGCCTATGCCAAGCAGGTGGAAGAGCTGGAGAATCGCCTCTTCATTCTCAGCGACCAGCTCGAGAGCCGGAAGGTGAACGATGAAAAGGTGGAGCCGCCCAAGCTGCCAACCGTGGCCTTGCACCCGGCGCCCACCCTACCTCCGAGTAAGGTTGCCAACATGGTTCCCGCCGGCACTGAACCCGACTCCGAGCCTGAGGTCGAGTATGCGGGCGAGGCGGCCAAGTCCAACGTCCATAGGCCGGTGCTGCGCCTGCGCGGCGATGCGGCCGAGGTGTCCATCATCCGCGAAACACCGCCTGCCCGTGAGGCAGCCGTCGCGCCGATGGTTCGGGTCGCCCGCGAAGGAGCGCCACGCGTGTCTCGGGACGACAGCGCAGATGCCGTGGGGCTTTATCGCAGGGCCTACGAGGCATTGCACACGGGCAGGCACGAAGAGGCCGCGCAAAGGTTTAGGGAATTCCTGCGCGCCTATCCCGCTTCCGACCTTGCGGACAATTCCCAGTATTGGCTGGGCGAGTGCTACTACGACCGCAAGGATTTCGCCCAGGCCGTGCGCGAGTTTCGTCGGGTCATCGAACGCTATCCGAACGGCAACAAGGTTCCCGATGCCATGCTCAAGGTCGGCTTTAGCTATCTTTCGTTGGGCAGTATCGAGGCGGGTAGGCAAACCCTGACTCAGCTGCAGCGCTCCTATCCGCGGCATGAGGCTGCGGTCCTGGCCGGAGCCCGCCTGGCCGACTTGGATCGCTCCAATCCTGTGCGCGCTACGGGCGGATCGACTGCTGCATCGGCTGCGAACGCCAAGTCCGCGCAACTTCCCGAGGAGGCCCCGTGAGACCCCGTCTCCCATTCGTGCTCGAAATCGCCACTCTGTCGCTTCTGCCCAGTGTGGCTTGGTCGGACAACATGGGCGCCACGCGCATCCCGCCTCAAGTTGAGGCCGCGCGGAACGGCCCGGCCGGACAGGCGGATCCAGGGGCACTTGACCCCGACAACCCCCAGACAGCCCCCTCTCCAAGGCTGACGGGTTCCAAGACCCTGAACAGCGGTCCCAAGGATGCCATCGAGCGCAGAATCGAAAACACCGCTAATGGGTTGAGCGCTCCGGGGAGCCTCCTCGGTCCCGAGTCGGGCGTCCAAGCGGCAGATGGGCAGGACAAGGTTGCGGCCGCGCCCGGAAGCGGAGCGACCCCAGAGCTGCATGTGGTTCAGAAGGGCGACACTCTGTGGTCGCTCTGCTCGAAGTACTTCAATGACCCATGGCGCTGGCCGCGCCTGTGGGCCGCCAATCCCGTGATCACCAACCCCCACTGGATTTTTCCCGGCGACATCATTCGACTCGGCGGGGGAAGCGCATCCGCGATGGCCCCCGCACCCAGCGCGCCAGCGGCGCCAGCTGCCCGCAATGGCCTGACCTCGGTCAATCGGCTGAACGCATACGACGGCAACGCCGTGCTGCTGCGCGAGATGGGTTTCATCGAAAGCAAGGATCTCGATCAAGCTGCGACCATCACCGGCTCGCGCGAGGAGAAGTTGATGCTCTCCTCCAACGATCAGGCGTACCTGCGCTATCCCGACAAGACCTCTTTGCGCGCTGGCGAGCGCTATTCAGTGTTCAGCACGGATAGCGACCAGCCGGTTGTGGATACCACGACGGGCAAGACCTATGGCTACCTGGTCAGGATCCTGGGCGACATTGTTGTGAACCAGATCGCGGAAAACGATGTGGCGCGGGGAACCCTTCTGGACACCGTCCTGCCCATCGAGCGCGGCGCCCGCGTAAGTCCGTTCGTGCATCAGTTCAAGCGCATCGAGCCGCGGCCCAGCGACGTCACTCTTGAGGCTCGCGTGATCGCGACGTTTGCTCCGAACATACTGCTCGGCCCCGGCCACTTCGTGGTGCTCAACCGCGGCAAGCGCGATGGCGTTCAGGTCGGCAACCGGACTTTCGTGATTCGGCGCGGTGATGGTTATCGCCGCAATCTCGAAAAGTGGGAGATCCACGACCCAGAGTCGCCGAGGGAGGTGGTCGGAGAAATCCTCGTGGTCGACGTGCGCGACGATGCTTCGGTGGCCTGGATCGCCCGCAGCAACAAGGAATTGAGGGTCGGCGAACTCACCGAAATGCGCAAAGGCCACTAGTCACTGACCGAAGCCAAGTGCAGGCCAATAGCGCGTTCCGACAGTCGCACACCGCGTTGCGCTAGTGGCCAAAGTCCCTTGGATTCCGCGCACTTTTTCACAAGTGCTTGATCTTCTTCGGGTCAGGCGCTATCAGCTTGCCACTCTATGCAGTTGGCCGGAAACCCAGAACGAGATTTGCCGAGAAGGTCAGGGATGACTTTTTCGCAGACCAAGCAGCGCGGATTTCCGACCGATAGACCGGCTACGCAGCAGATTGAACCCGGTGATGCCTCCTATCCCGCGCGCCTGCGCGAGCTGCCGGCACCACCGAAGTCGCTGTGGTTTGTCGGGCGACTGCCCGCGCAGGGCCAGCGGATTTTCGCCATCGTGGGCGCCCGGGCAGCCACGCGCGCTGGCTGCGATTGTGCGCATGCCTTGGCGGCAGAGCTGGGGCGCGGCGGGGCAGCCATCGTCTCGGGCGGCGCGTTTGGTATCGATGCGGCCGCGCACGAGGGCGCTTTGGCCGGCGGTGCGCCCACCTTCGCGGTCCTTGGCTGCGGGACGGATGTTGTCTACCCGGATCGCCACGCTGCCTTGTTCGCGCGTATCGCTGCCTCGGGCGGCTTGATCTCGGAGTACGCGCCTGGAACCAAGCCGCGCGCCGGCCAGTTTCCGGCCCGCAATCGCATCATCGCGGGAATGGCCCTGGCCGTAGTGGTGGTCGAGGCCGCCATGCGCTCGGGCGCGCTCATCACCGCGCGCCTGGCTCGCGCTTTCGGCCGAACCTTGTTCGCCGTTCCTGGCAGTCCGGGCACGGATGCCTACCTGCGCGCGGGCCTTGCCCTGCCTGCGACCTCGGCCGCGGACATCGAGCGCGTGCTGGCCGGCGGGCAGCCGGTGGCGATACCGACGCCGCCTACGCCAGGGCCGCTTTTCGCCGTGCTTGAGGCTATCTCGCTTGGGGCGGACGCACCCGCGAGTCTGTGTGACCGATTGGGCATGCGCTTGCCTTCTGTCTTGGCGATTCTGGCCGAAGCCGAGCTTGAAGGGTTTGTACGACGTGCGGCTGGCAACACTTATGAGGTTATCGGACGTGCCTGCTGAAAAGAAACCTCGCGCGAAGACCACCAAGAAAAAGGCCAGCGCTGGCGTTGGCGAAAAACTCGCGACTGCGAAGGCCAAGCCCGCGCGTGCGTCGAAGCGCACCGGCGGAACGCTGGTGATCGTCGAATCGCCAGCCAAGGCCAGCACCATCAAGAAGTACTTGGGCCCAGGGTTCGAGGTGAAGGCTTCGGTCGGACACGTGAAGGACTTGCCCAAGGCCACCATCGGCATCGATATCGAGCATGATTTCCAGCCCAAGTACGTCGTCATCGACAGCAAGAAGAAGATCATCGCGGAGATCAAAGCCGCGGCCAAGAAGGCGTCGCGGGTCTTGCTTGCGCCCGACCCGGATCGCGAGGGCGAGGCCATCGCGTGGCACATCGCCGACGAGATCCGGGAGTCGAACGCCAACATCCACCGTGTGATGTTCAACGAGATCACGAAGAAGGCGGTGCTGGAAGCCATCGAGCATCCGCTTGAACTCGACGCCAAGAAGTATGAATCGCAGCAGGCGCGGCGCGTGCTCGATCGCTTGGTCGGCTACCAAATCAGCCCGATTCTGTGGACCAAGGTCCGGCGCGGGCTCTCGGCGGGCCGGGTTCAATCGGTGGCCGTGCGTGTGCTAGTCGAGCGCGAGGAAGAGATCAAGGCCTTCCAGACCGAGGAATACTGGTCCGTAGAACTCCAGGTCGAGGGCAAAAGCCCGCCGCCGTTCGCCGCGCGCGTGGTCAAGGTCGACGGCGAAAAACCGGTCCTGGTCAGCGAAGAGCATGCTAGCCATGCGCTGGAACTCATCCGCCAGGCCGCGCCCAAAGTGGCGTCCGTCGAGCGCAAAGAGCGGCGCAAGAACCCGCCGCCGCCGTTCATCACGTCCCGCCTCCAGCAAGAGGCTTCGAGCAAGCTGCGCTTCTCGCCCAAGCGGACCATGGGCCTGGCCCAGCGCCTGTACGAAGGTCTCGAGCTTGGGGCCGAGGGCCCGACAGGTCTCATCACCTACATGCGTACCGATTCCACGCGCATCTCCGAGGATGCCGTGCGCGACGTGCGCGAACTCATCGCGAGCCGCTTTGGCGCTGCCCACCTGCCGGGCGAGCCGAACGTCTTCAAATCCAAGAAGAGCGCGCAGGACGCGCATGAGGCTATCCGCCCCACGCTGCTTGACCACGATCCAGAGCGCGTGCGCGCCCTGCTGACCGATTCCGGGGCCGCCCGCGACGCGCGCGAAATCGAGGATCTGGTCAAGCTGTACACCCTGATCTGGAACCGCTTCCTGGCCTGCCAAATGACGCCCGCGGTTTTCGACCAGACGACCATCGAGATCGAGGCTGGCCGGGTCGGCCTGCGCGCCAGCGGCCAGGTCATGCGCTTTCCCGGCTACCTCGATGTGTACGCGGAATCCCAGGAGGACGCCGCCTCCGACGACGACAACAGCGGCGCCTTGCCCGACGTCAAAGAGGGCGAAGTCCTTCGTGTCATCGGCGAGAATCCCGAGCAGCACTTCACCCAGCCACCACCCCGCTACTCCGAGGCGACCTTGGTGCGCGAACTTGAGGAAAAGGGCATCGGCCGGCCGTCCACCTACGCGGCAATTCTGTCGACGGTTCAAGATCGCGGCTACGCCGAGAAAAAGGAAGGCCGCCTGGCGCCGACCGAACTTGGCGTGGTGGTGAACGGGCTTCTGGTCAAGAGCTTCCCGGACATTCTCAACACCGACTTCACCGCGCAGATGGAAGAGCAGCTCGACGAGGTCGAGGAGGGCGCGGCCGACTGGATCAAGTTGCTGCGCGACTTCTACGTGCCCTTCGAACGCGACCTTACCCGCGCCAAGGTGGAAATGCGCGACATCAAGCGCGAGGAAGAGCCCACCTTAGAAGTCTGCGAAAAGTGCGGCAAGCCCATGGTCATCAAGTGGGGGCGCAACGGCCACTTCCTGGCTTGCTCGGGCTATCCCGAGTGCCGTAACACCAAGGAATACACGCGCAACCCCGACGGCACCTTGACCGTGCTGCCCGCCACGCGGCCCTCCGATCAGACTTGCCCAGCCTGCGGCTCGCCCATGGTGGTCCGGCGCGGTCGCTTCGGCGAGTTCCTGGCGTGCTCGCGCTATCCTGACTGCAAGACCACCAGTCCGATTTCGCTCGGCGTGGCTTGCCCGAAGCCAAACTGCGGTGGCTACCTCACGGAAAAACGCTCGAAGCGCGGCAAGACCTTCTTCGGCTGCTCCAACTACGCCAAGTCGAAATGCGACTTCGTGTCGTGGGATCGCCCTATGCCCAGACCCTGCCCGCAGTGTGGCGCGGTCTTTGTCGTGCAGAAGGTCTCGCGCTCGGGCGCCCGCCTGCGCTGCATCGCCGTCGGCTGCGGCTGGGCCGCCGACGTTGAGGAAGGCGCCCCCGTGCCCGAGGTCCAGGCCTCGTAGCAAGAGAGAGCACAGAGGGGGACGAGAGCACAGAGGGTTACGGACCGACGATCCGGAACCCATGTCGATCCGTCTCTGTGCCCTCCGTCTTCTCTGTGCTCTCCATTGTTCCACCTATTTGGCGGTTCTCCTTCACCGAGACTAAGATCGAACAAGATGGATCCCCTTGCCGAACTCTTTCGCCAGCACCTGGAAAGCGAGAAGCGTGCTTCGCCCAATACCGTGCGGGCGTATTTGGCGGATCTCGAGGAGTTGATGGCGCACGTTCGTGCGCGGCGGGGGGATGGGCCGGACGCGGCTTCGCTTGCGGGCAAGGATCTCGATACCCTGGCCTGCCGATCGTTCTTGGCCAGTCTACACGGCAAGAACGATCCGGCCAGCGTGGGGCGCAAGCTGTCGTCGCTCAAGACTTTCTTTCGCTTGCTGGTCCGGCGCAAGGTCATCGCCACGAGCCCGCTTCTGTCCCTGCGCGGTCCCAAGCGCGCCCATCGGTTGCCCGCGTTCCTGGGCAAGGAAGAGGCGTCGAGGTTGCTCGATGGCAGGCCGGCAAGCGTGCATTCCGCGTTCGAAACCGTGCGCGACCAAACGTTGTTCGAGGTGCTGTACGGCAGCGGGCTGCGCATCTCCGAGGCCTGTCACCTCGACGTGGGCGACGTGGTCGCCGACGGAGACGGTGCAAAAATCACCGTTCGCGAGGGCAAAGGCGGCAAGGATCGCATCGTGCCCGGGGGCGGCAAGGCATGGCAGGCGCTGATGGACTACTTGCCTTTGCGGGCGACGCTGATGGCGCTGATCGTGGCGCACGATAGGCCGGTGGACGCGCAGGCGCTCTTTCTTTCGCGCCGGGGACTGCGCATGGGCGACCGCGAGGCTCGGCGTAAGCTTGACCGCCGCGAGCTCGAAAACGAGGTCAAGCGCGTTTCACCCCATGCCTTGCGCCACAGCTTTGCTACCCACCTTCTCGGCGAAGGAGCGGACTTGCGCTCGATCCAGGAGATGCTCGGCCACGCCAGCCTGCGCACCACGCAGCGCTACGCCCAGGTGGATATCGATCACCTGATGCGGGTTTACGACAAGGCTCACCCTCGCGCGACGCTGCGAACGCGGTAAGCTGCGCGCATGGCTTCCCCCAAAACCCGTTCCACCACTGTTCTGGTCGTGCGCTCAGGCGGCAAAGTCGTCATGGGCAGCGATGGCCAGGTCACCATGGGCCAGACCGTCGTCAAAACCACCGCGCGCAAATTGCGCCGTCTCGGCGACGGGAAAATCGTCGCAGGCTTCGCCGGCTCCGCTGCTGATGGGCTGACCTTGTTCGAGAAGTTCGAGGGCAAGCTCAAGGAAGCGAGCGGTAACCTCATGCGCGCCGCGGTCGAGCTGGCCAAGGACTGGCGGACGGATCGAGTTTTGCGCAGACTGGAGGCACTTCTGCTGGTGGCCGATCACGAACACATCCTGATGCTTTCGGGAACCGGGGACATCATCGAGCCCGATACCGACGCGGCGGCCATTGGCTCGGGCGGCAATTTCGCCCTGGCCGCAGCGCGAGCGCTCATGGCGGAAACCAAACTGTCGGCGCGCGAGATCGCCGAGCGCAGCCTGGGCATCGCGGCCGAGATCTGCGTGTACACCAACACCAACTTCGTGTTCGAGGAGCTGTAGACCATGCCGGGTCCGATGTTGGGAAATTCGAAGCGAGCCCTTGCTCTCACACCGCGCGCTATCGTCGAGGAATTGGATCGCTATATCGTTGGCCAGCACGCGGCCAAGCGCGCGGTGGCCGTGGCCCTGCGCAATCGCTGGCGGCGGCAGCAGGTGCCGGGTGCCATGCGCGACGAGATCTCGCCCAAGAACATCATGCTCATCGGCCCCACCGGGGTGGGCAAAACCGAGATCGCGCGGCGTTTGGCCAAGCTCGCTCACGCGCCCTTCATCAAGGTCGAGGCGTCCAAATTTACCGAGGTCGGCTACGTGGGCCGCGACGTGGACTCCATGGTGCGCGACCTGGCGGAAACCGCGGTGTCCATGCTGCGCGAGGAAGAGCGCGAGCGCACCAAGCCCCGGGCACGGGAAAACGCAGAGGAGCGCCTGCTTGATGTCCTCTTGCCGCCCGCGCGTCCACCGCGAACTCCGTCGGGCGCGATTCCTCTACCCGGCGCCATCGCCTCGGCTGAGTCCGCGCCGCCGCTCGAATCCACCACGCGCGAGGATCTTCGCCGCTTACTTCGGGATGGCAAGCTCGACGACAGGATGGTCGAGGTCGACACCAGCGAGGGCGGACAGCCGTTCGCCAATGTCTTCGCCGGTACTGGCATGGAAGACATGGTGCTCAACCTGCAGAACATGTTTCCGCAGAACAACCGCACCAAGCACCGCCGCCTGAGCGTGCCCGAGGCCCTGGAGGCGCTCACCGACGAGGAAGTGGGCAAGCTTATCGACATGGATCGCATCACCAAGGAGGCGATTCGCAGGGCCGAACAGGACGGCATCATCTTCATCGACGAGCTCGACAAGGTGGCTGGCCGCGAGTCCGGCGGTCACGGCCCCGATGTCTCGCGCGAGGGCGTGCAGCGCGACCTCTTGCCGATTGTCGAGGGTTCGACGGTTTCGACCAAGTACGGTCCGCTCAAGACCGACCACGTGCTCTTCATCGCCGCGGGCGCTTTTCACGTGGCCAAGCCCAAGGATCTCATCCCCGAGTTGCAGGGGCGTTTCCCCATTCGCGTCGAGCTGGAATCGCTCACCGACGCCGACTTCGTGCGCATCCTGACCGAGCCGGAAAACGCGCTGGTCAAGCAATACACGGCCCTGCTCGCCACTGAGAAAGTGCACCTCGATATCCAGGCCGACGCCGTGGCCGAAATCGCGCGCTTCGCCGCCGACGTCAACGCGCGCATGGAGAACATCGGCGCGCGACGGCTGCACACCATCATGGAAAGGCTGCTCGACGAGCTCTCTTTCGAAGCACCCGAACTCGGCGAGCAAACCGTGCCCATCACCGCGACCTACGTGCGCGACCGCTTGCAAGGACTGCTCAAGGACGAAGATCTGTCGCAATACGTTCTGTAGGCATTTCCTCGCCGGCGGCGGCCAGTACAACGCGCGGATCGATGCGACGGTGAAAACGCACGATGCGCGCGTCGGGTGGCAAAGGATCGTCGCCGCAGACCCGCGTTTCGTCGACGCACAGGATGAGATTGCGGATGCCAGCCTCGCGCAACAGAGCGAGCTTGCGCGCAAGGTAGTCCGCGGACCAGAAGCCGAGGATCTCGATGAAGAACCGGCGCTGCGGGCAGAGCCTGTGGCGTAGCAAAAAATCGGGAAAGATGAGGGTGCGTCCCGCGGGCACGGGCTCGGGCTCGCGCAGAAGATCCCAGTCGGGCGCTGCTCGCTTGAAATCACGAGCGAAGCGCTCCTCCAGTTTGCTGTCGAAGGGCTTGGGCTCCTCAGCCGGAAAGATGGGATCCCCGGATTGCACATCCAAGATAGCTTCTTGGTCGCGCAGCACGCAGTCGGCGCGCAGCTTGAAGTGGGCGCAGTGGGGAAGGAATTGGACCAGTTCGCCGAGCGCGCGGCCGTAGAGCAAGGTGTGTCGGAACACGGTGAAAGGTCCGGACACGTCGAGGATGGGCGGGCTGCCGTCGGTGACGGTGCACAGGAGGCCGCGAAGTTTGGCCTGGCGGACAATGGGTCGGGTCGCGCCCTCGGCCTTGATGCGGACGCGACGGGCGTGGAAGAGCAGGCTGCGCAGAATGAGCTGATTCGTGCGCAGGGCGATCTCGTTCGCGGATGGGATGCAGGCCGGGGCGCACACCAGCTTTTCGCCGGGAAGATCCGCGAACAGGGCTCGTTCGATGTCGGCAGGCGCCACGGCAAGCGCTTGCGCAGCCTCTGCGAAGGCAGCGGCTCGGTCGCTCTCGATGTGAACCGCTGCCGCGCAGAACAAGATCTCGCGAGCTTTCTCGGGCGGCACCTTGGCGTCGAGCTCGCTTTTCCACAAGCGCAGCGCCACCGCCGTGGCGGCGCGCAGCTTGAAGGGCGGCGTTGAACAGGGCAACGGTTGGCGGAGTCGAGAAAGTAACTCGCGCACCGGTAGGGCACGAAAGCGATCGACCTCTTCGACAAGAACGCGCAACCACGGCACATCTCGCGCATCGAGGTAAGCGGGCAGGACATGCCCGTCCACGATGCGAATGGGAATGGCCGATTCAGGCAGCAAGGGCGCTCCTCCGCTTGCGTGCCTGCTCGACCTCGGCCGTCGAACGCACGACCAGTTCATAGACCAGGGCATGCTTGCCCGGCCGCGGCCGTAGCACCCGGCCCACCCGCTGCACGTGTTCGCGCTCGCCCTTGTTGCCGGCGACGATGATGCCGACCTCGGCGTCGGGCATGTCGAGACCCTCGTTGAGCACCTGGGCCGAGACCAGGGCGCGCAGTTTGCCTTCCTTGAACAATGCGAGCACGCGCTCGCGCTCTTTGCGTTTGATGTCGCAGGTGAGCGGCATGATGAGGTGCTCGCGACTGATGGCATAGGCGGTGGGATTGTCGCCCGTGAATACGATGGTGCGGAGCGCGCGATGGCGCGCGAGCAGGGCGCCGACCATGGTGCGTTTGGCCCTTGGAAAAGCGGTGATCTTGCGCGCGCGATGCCAGGCCGCGATGGCGCGGCGGCCTTCATCGGTTCGCGCCGCAGCCTTGGCGAATTCGTCCCATGTGGCATCGGGGTTGAAGCGCCGGAATCGGCGCATGACGTCGCGAAAGACCGCCATGAGCGATTCATACTCAGTGCGCTCTTCCGCGGTGAGATCCAGGTGCAGCACCACGGTGTCGAAGGGCGCGAGAAACTCACCGGTAAGATCGTCGACGCGCAATTCGTAGATCGTGGGTCCGACGAGTTCGTCGAGCCGTGCAGCCGCCTGGCCCCGCGGTTTAGTGGCGGTAAGCCCGAGGCGAAGCGGTGCCGTACACATGTCCAGCGCTTCGTCGCGCATGCCAGTGCCGAAGTGATGGGCCTCGTCGACTACGAGAAGACCGAACTGGTTTCCCAGGCGGTGCATATGGCGCCAGGCGCTTTCGAAGGTCGCCACGGTCACCGAGTCGACGCGATATTCGCCGTCGCCCAGACGCCCGGGCTCGAAGCCCAGAAGCTCGCGAATGGCACGTGCCCACTGGTCAAGCAGAACGCGCGTGGGCACGAGACAGAGCACGGGGACTCTTGTGCGCGCAATGGCGGCGATAGCCAGCCGGGTTTTACCCGAACCCGTGGGTAGAACCGCGGTGCCTCGACAGCCTGCGAGCTCCCAAGCCGCGAGCGCCGCTTCCTGATAGGGCCGCAGATCGACCGAGGCAGGTTCCATCAACGAAGTGGCCGGCCGGCAAGCCACCTCGTCCGCGAACCGGACGCCACGCTGACGAAGATCGGCCACCAGGGCCTGATGAAATCGCGCTGGGCAGCGCAAGGCCGCGATACGAGGATCCCACAGCACGGCCGGCAGATCTGCAAGATCTCCCGGCCCAAGTGACGGCCGATTTATTGATCCATCCAGGCCCAGGATAACGATGGTTCCGCGATCGAATACGAGACGCATGCCGGGTGCTTGTGCACGCGACATGCCACCCGCAGAAAGCCGCGTTAGACCCGCTCGAGCGGGTCCTTAGTATCCCGAAAAAGAAAAGACCCTCGGAGGATTGATTTCCGAGGGTCCTTTTCCCGCGCAGAGCACGGTTGGGCCAAGCCCGCTGCGCGCTACTTCTTCGGTGCCGGTCCGCGCTTGGGCGGTGCTGAGGCCGGTTTGGGCTGCACCGGCTGGGGTCCAGGCTTGCCAGCCGACGGCGCACCTGCGGACGGAGCCATCGGAGCCGGTCCACGATGGGGAGGACCGCCCGCCTGGGCAGGGGCTGGCTGCTGTGGCGTGGGTTGCGGCTGGCCACCGCGTGGCGGGAATGCGCTACCGCCCGGGGCAGGGCCAGGGGTCGGCTGTGGGCTGAAGGCGGGTCGACCTTGCTGGGGCGGAGCTTGCCCTTGTCCACCCATTTGGCCTGGATGGTTCATGGGCTGCTGCTGCGGCGGCATGGCCCCGGGATGCCCTGGTCCTGCCATCGGACCCGGGCGGCCCATGGGTTGCTGCTGTGGCGGTGGCATGGCTCCGGGGTGTCCTGGTCCAGCCATCGGAGCTGCGCGGCCCATGGGTTGTTGCTGCGGCGGTGGGGCAAACCCGCGATGCGGCTCGGGCGGTGGCGGCGCTCCATGGGGACCCATGGGAGCTGCGCGACCGGGACCAGGCGGCGGCGGGCCAGGCCGGCGCCAGTCTTCACGCGGCGTTCGGTGCTCGTAGGGCCGCACGTACTCTCGGTGTCCTTCGTGGTCGTTCCAGTAGCCACGTCGATATTCCCAGCGACCATTCACGATGACGTAGGTGGGCTCGACGTAGATGTGTCCAGGCGGCGAGTACTCCCAATAGCCCGGCACCCAGTCCCACTGGTAGCCGCCCCAGTTCCAGTAGCCACGAACCCAGAAATAGTTCGGGCCCGGCGCCATGGGGATGAACTCTTGCTGGGGTGGCGGCGGCGCGCCCGGGACGAAGACCGTCGGCTGCTCTTCCACGACCACCGTGGGCTGGGGCTGGTAGACGGGCTGAGGCGGCGGCGGTTCGTAGTAGACCGGCTGTGGTTCAGGCGGCGGCGGTCCGACGGGGACCGCGGCGCGAACCACGCAGCCTGACACTAAGCCAGAAATCACCAGCATGGAAACCCTGAGAGGGTTTCCATACCTTCCCACGATGGTACGCCGCCAGCAAAGCTGGCGGGCTTTCCACGTGACCAGGGGCAGAAGCCAAGATGCGGATCGGGTCATGTTTACCTCTCCCGGATTGGACGTAACAGGCTAGACCTGTATTCGCCTGATCGCAATTGTTGAAGACCTTCACCTACGGGCGCGCCAGGAAACGCGCCAGCACGGTCTTGGCGCCCACGCTTGCGAAGCGCACAGTCACCTTCAGATCCGCACCCGAGGATTGCCAGGCGCGCACTTCCCCGATGCCGAACTGGGCGTGGCGAACCTTCACGCCCACGCGTAGCCCGAGCTCGCCCTCGCCAGCGCCGTTCGGGGCGACGCCTTCGTCGTAGTGGCGGGTGATCTCGCCACGCGCGGCGGGTTTCGCGGTGACCTGCGGGCCGCGGGGCTTGGCGCTGTCGCGGTTCCAGCGCCCCTGCCAAGGGCCAGCGCCTTCCGTGTTCTGTTCCTGATAGTTGCGCTGTGGGGTGACCAGGTGTTCGATTCCATCGGGCGGCAGGTCGCGAAGAAAGCGGCTGGGAATGCCGCCGAAGGTTTGTCCCGAAAGCCTTCGCCAGCGCGCGCGGCACAGGTGCAGGCGCTTGCGCGCACGCGTGACGGCCACGTAGCACAGGCGCCGCTCTTCCTCCATGGCGCCGTCGTCGTCGATGCTGCGCTGGTGCGGGAAGGTGCCCTCTTCCAGCCCGGTGACGAACACCACGTCGAATTCCAGACCCTTGGCCGTATGCACGGTCATGAGCGCGACCGCGCCCTTGTCGGGATCGTAGCCGTCGACGTCGGAGGCTAGGGTGATGCGTTCGAGGAAACCCGACAGCGACGGCTCTTCGGTTTCGCGCTCGTATTCGCGCATCTGGCCGACAAGTTCGAGCAAGTTCTCCAGGCGGCCTTCCGACTCGATGCTGGTGTCGGCGGCGAGGAAGTCGCGGTAGCCGGATTCCTCCAGCACCTTCTCGGCCAGTTCGGCGGGTGGCAGGGCGAGCGACGCGCGCAACCGGCCCAGCAAGGCCTGGAACTCGGCCACCTTGCGCCGGGCCGCCTGGCCCAGGATGGCCGGATCTTCCGCGGCGATGGCGATGGCGGCGCTGAGGCTGACTTGCCGGTCGTTGGTCACCGCGATCAGACGATCGACGGTGGTGTTGCCGATCCCGCGCGCGGGCACGTTGATGATGCGCAGAAGCGCGATGGCGTCCTCGGGATTTTGCAGGACGCGCAGGTAGGACAGCAGATCCTTGACCTCGGCGCGATCGTAAAAGCGCGTGCCGCCCACGATGACGTAGGGGATGTTGCGCACGCGCAGGGCTTCTTCGAGAACGCGCGACTGGGCATGGGTGCGGTAAAACACGGCGAAATCGCGAGGCGCGCAGTCTTTGGCCAAGTCGCCCTCGATGGTGCCAGCCACGAATTCGGCTTCTTCGCGCTCGCTGTCGCCCTCGAACACGATGACCGGTGCGCCCGCGCCTTGCTCGGTGACGAGGCGCTTTGGCCGCCGCTCTTTGTTGCGCGCGATCACGGCGTTTGCCGTGCGCAGGATATTGCTGGTCGAGCGATAGTTTTGCTCCAGCTTGATGACGCCGGCGCCCGGGTGATCGCTTTCGAAATCCAGGATGTTGCGGATGTCGGCCCCGCGCCAGCGGTAGATCGACTGATCCTCGTCGCCGACGACAGTGATGCTGCTCGTGCGGTGGGACAGAAAACGCACGACGCGGTACTGCACGTTGTTGGTGTCCTGAAATTCGTCGACGAGCACGTGATCGAAAAGCTGGGCCAGGGCAGGGGCAGCCGGGCAGTCGGCCTTGCACAGGTTGAGCGCCGAGAGCAACAAGCCGCCGAAGTCGACCGCGCTGGCGGCGGTCAGGCGCTCTTCGTACAGACGGTAGGCCTTGCCCACGACTTCGTCGAAGTAGTCGCCCGAGGGATACTGATCCGCGGTGGTGCCCTGGTTTTTCGCGCGATCGATCATCGAGAGCACCTGGCGGACGGGAAAGGTCTTTTCGGGAACTTTCATATCGGCCAGCACGCGCGCCATGAGCCGGCGCGAATCGTCGTCGTCGTAGATGACGAATTCCTTGCGGATGCCGATGGCCGTGCCGTAGAGGCGCAAAAGGCGCGCGGCAATGCCGTGGAAGGTACCCAGCCACATGCCGTGGGTGCCATGGCCGTGGCCGCCGAACAGGCGCTCGACGCGCTCTTTGAGTTCGCGCGCGGCCTTGTTGGTGAAGGTCACAGCCAGGATCTTGCGCGCGTCTGCGCCCTCGGTCAGCAGGTGGGCCAGGCGGTAGGTGATCACGCGCGTCTTGCCCGAGCCGGCCCCGGCGATGACCAGCAGCGGCCGTGGGGGATAGAGCACGGCCTCGATTTGAGGTGGGTTCAGTTCGCGGCCGAGCGCGTGCGCAGAGAAACGGCCAGCTGGTTCGCCCGCCGTGGTCGAAAGAGAGTCCGCCGTTTCCACGCCGAGGTTATACAGACTGCGCTTGCGCCAGTCGACAGGTTAGCCATCGGCTGGTGGTTGGCGGAGGCGATCCAGGATGAGGCCGAAAAAGCCAGGGTCGGCTTCCTTGCGAAAATGCCAGCCGAGGTGCTGGCCACACGAGCCGCACATGGCAAAGCGCCAGGCGAAGCCGGGGAACCACGGGTATTCCAGGCTGTCTGGTCCAACGATGGTGCAGCCGATGGCGTGGGAGAAACAGCCGATGTGAAACAGAAGGCCCGCTGGATTCATGAATCTGTGCTCGTGCGCACCGTGCATGGCGACGCGATGTTCTGGGCTTGTGATCGAGGCGCCGCACGCGGCGCAGACGATGGTGCGCTCGGGCTGCACGCGGTCATCCAGATCTGCAATTGCGCCTGGCTCCTCTGCAATCGCGACCTTTGCATGTCTTCGTAGCGCGAACATGGCGGGTTCTTCCGGGCCCCTAGTGTTGCACGATTCTGGACATGTGATCCCTTCACATACAGCGAGCGCGTACTTGCAGGGCGAGGGCCGGGGCACTACCTTCTTGGTGGGAGTTTTTCCCAGCAACACGCTCATGGCGGAGAAGAAATCAGGCACTCGTTGTCGCGGGCCTCGCTTGGGGCTGCTGTCGGACAACTATGACTACGAGTTCCAGGTGCGCGTATTGGTCGCGGCCGAGCGCGCGGCGCGCGAGCATGGTCTCGATTTCGTCGCGGTTTCTGGCGGCGTGCTGGGCGTGGACATGCGCGATCCCAAGCGTTTCGCGTACGACTTAATGGGCCCCGACTGTGTCGACGCGCTTCTGATTTGCACCCATACCATCGGGCACCATTCGACGCTGACCGAATTGACCGATTTCGTGGCGCGCTTCGATGCGGTCCCGCGGGTTTGCCTAGGCGTCGCGCTGGCGGGTGTGACCGCCATGCTGATGGACAACGAGACCGGCATGTACACCGTGGTCAGGCACCTGGTCGACACGCACCACTTGCGCCGGATTGCCTTCGTGGCCGGGCCGGAAGGCAGCGAAGAGGCGCAGGCACGCTACCGTGGCTACCAGCGTGCGTTGGTCGAGGGCAAGCTGGCGCTCGATCGGCGCTATGTAGTCACCGGCAACTTCACGCGGGAGAGCGGCACGCGCGCGGTCGCGACCTTGTTTAGCGAGCGTGGGTTTGTGGCCGGCGATATCGACGCCATCGTGTGCGCCGACGATCTCATGGCCCTGGGCGCGCTCGACGAACTCGACCAGCGCGGCCTCAATGTTCCTCGTCAGATCGCGCTCACTGGATTCGACGACACGGAATTCGCGCGCTATGCCCGGGTGCCGCTTACCACGGTTCGCCAGCCCATCGACGAGCAGGTGCGCCATGCGGTTGCGGTGCTGGCCGCGGCGGTCCACGGGAGGGAATCTGGGCAAGAGGTGCTGACCTTCGAAACCGAGTTCGTCAAACGGCGCTCCTGCGGTTGCTCCGTGCACCACCGGGAAACCGTTCCCTCCCACAACCCCACGGCCGACGGCAAGGAGTTGGGCGCGGCTTTGCGAGCCCGGCGGGCCACCTTGGTTCGCGACCTCGACCACGCCTCGCACGGCGGCTTCGAGTTCATCCCCGAGGGTTGGGAGGACCGTCTGTTCGACTCGTTCCTCTTGCAGCTCAACGATCCCAGCCAGGAGTCGTTCCTCGATTGCGTCGAGAGCATCTGCTACGAGCTGCTCCGGCGGGGTAGCGAGGTCGGCGCTGCCCAGGATGTCTTGGTGGTTTTTCGCCGCCACGTCATGGCGTGCGCCAACGACGCCGAGGTGCGCGCGCGCATCGAAGATTTGCTGCAAGAGGCGCTGCTGTCGGCCAGCGATCTGGCGGCCATCGCGCAGTCGCGCCGGCGCAGCGCCCTGATGGATCGCATGACCATGCTGGCCGAGACCACCGCGGCCTTGCTGGCCGCGCCCGATGTGACCACGCTGGCGGAGACGGCCGCGAATCACTTGCCGGGCCTGGGCATCGGCGCTGGGGTGATCGCGCTTTTCACCCAGCCCGGCAAGGTCAGCAAGGAACTCGAGACCGCGCTCATCTTCACCGAACAAGGCCGGCAGCAGGCGCCCGTCCGCTATCGCGCCAGCCTGCTCGCGCCAACGGATTTTCTCGATGGCCGCTCGGTCATCGTCGAGCCACTTGGGTTTCGCGGTGAGTGTCTGGGCTTGGCGCTTTTCGAATACGGTGCGTCCGATTCCATGGTCTACGAAGACTTGCGCTTGGTGTTGGGAGCGGCGCTCAAAGGTGCCCAGCTCATTCGCGCCGTCGAGGATGCGCGGCGAGAGGTCGAGGCCCTGGCGGTCACCGACCCGCTTACCGGACTTTACAATCGCCGCCATCTCATTCGCCGCCTGGAGAGTGAATTCGCGCGCGCGCGCCGGCACATGCGCAGCCTCAGCCTCGTCGTGGTCGATCTGGACGGATTCAAGCAGGTCAACGATCAATTCGGTCACGACGCCGGGGATCGCGTACTTCTGCGCGTGGCCGAGCGCTTGCGCCGCAGCCTGCGCGAGTTCGACACCGTGGCCCGCTACGGCGGCGACGAATTCGTGATCCTTTTGCCCGAAACCGACGGCACCCAGGCGCGTGCCGCCGCCGAACGCATCCGTCAAAGCGTCATCGGCGAGCCGGTCGACAAGCAGGGCGAGGTGGGCGCCACCTTTGGCGTGGCGACCTTCGATCCCGCGACCATGAATTTCGATCAAGAAGAGCTATTGCGCCGGGCCGATCGCGCCTTGCTCATGGGCAAGCGCGCCGGCAAAGCGCGCATCCTGCACTTCGACGATTCGATCACGCGCACGACCTGGCCGGCGATGTAGCTACCAGCCATCGACTTGATCGTGGGTTTGGGCGTAACCTCTCGGCCATGCACACGCTCGTACACCTCGCGATCCTGACAGCCACGGTTCTTGCCGTTGCGCGCTTTCTGCCCGACGTAGAGGTCAAGGGGTTCGGCACCGCCATTGTCGTGTCGGTGGTGTTCAGCGTGCTCAACTTCTTGCTCGGTTGGCTGATTCACGTCGTGCTCTTCGTGCCGGCCCTGCTCACCCTGGGGCTTCTGTTCCTCTTCATCCCGTTCATCGTCAACACCGCGATGCTGTGGCTCACCGACAAGCTCATCGCCAGCTTCGAAATCAAGACCCTGCGCGCGCTGCTGACCTCGGCGGCCGTGATCACGGTGGTGAACTGGCTCTTCCAAGCCGTGGTTCACAGCCACCGCCTGCCAGGGTGGCAGTAGCGGAAATCCGATCCTCCGCAATGCACGGATAGTCGGCCGAGGGTGTAATAGTTGCACCCCATGTCCCTCGTCGTGGTCGCGCTGGCAATCGCCCTGCGGGTGCTGTGGGTGCTGGTCGTGCCCACCAAGCCCGTGGGCGACTTCGCCATGTACGTCGAGTCGGCTGCGCACTTGGTCGAGCACGGCGCTTTCGACCCGGAATACGTGTACATGCCCGGTTACATCTTCCTCATCGCGCCGGTGCAGGCCCTAGGGGGCGGCTGGCTTGCCACCAAGCTGGTGGGCGCGGTGCTGGGCGGGCTTGGCGCCGGCGCGGTGATCGGCATCGCCCGCAGGATGGCCGGCGGATCTGCGCGGGTCGCCCTTGTGGCCGGGATGCTCTATGCGTGTTGGCCGGCCGGAATTGCCATCGCCAGCGTCACCGGGACCGATATGCCAGCCGCGGTGTTGCTTATCATCGCAGCCTACTTTCTCGTGCGCTTCGCGAGCGAGCGGCCCGTCTTGGCCGCGATCCTGTTCGGTGTCTTCACGGGTTTCGCCGCCTTCATTCGCGCCATCGTCGTGCCCTTGGCCGCGCTGTCCGCGCTGGTCTTCCGCGCCCAGGACAAGTCTTGGCGCGCGTCGATCAAGTCCGCGGCCATCGCGTGCTTGGTCGCCCTGCTCATGCTGATCCCCTGGGCCGCGCGCAATCGCCTGCGCTACGGCGAAACCTTCTTCAGCGACAGCCACGGCGGGCTGACCGCGCTGGTCGGCGCCAACCCCAACACCGACGGCTGCTACTCGCGCTCGCTCAACCGCATGTTCCGCGACGTCACCGGCTTCGCCCTTCTGGCCGAACCCCATCGCGAGGCCGATCGCGCCGCGCTGGCCATCGCCAAGAACTGGATCGGCTTCGATCCCTTGTTCACAGTCGGCTTGCTCGCCAGCAAGGCTGAGCGCTTGCTCATGCACGAACGCGCGCTTCTCTACTGGCCGCTCTTTCGCGCCGGCGTGCTGCCACCGCCCTACCAGGCCTTCTTCGCCCGCCACCGCGGCACCCTCGAAGCCGTCGCCGACACCTTCTGGCTGGTTGTGCTGGCCCTGGCGCTCATGGGCTGCGCGGTGGCCTATGCGCGCAAGCAGTGGATCGCGCTTTCGCTCGTGCCTCAGGTCGTTGCCTTGGCCGTTCTGTACACCGCGATCTTTTCCGAGCCGAGGTACCGCCTGCCCATCTTCATGCTGCTCTTGCCCCTGTCCGCCCTCGCGCTCGATTGGTTCTGGCTAACCGGGCGCGATCTGATGCGCCGAACGCAGCCGCCAGGATGGAAGCGCGAAGCCGCGCTAGCCGTCAGCTTTGCAGCCCTGATCTTCGCCGCCGCGCCGGCGCTGGCCTGGGCCGGCGGCAAGCTGCGCGAGCATCATCGCTGGGCGGCCACCGAGTGCGCGTTGGTCGGAAGGCCACAGTTCTGCAAGTGGCGCACGCTCGCCAGCAAGGGCGAGCTCGAAGGACAGCCCGCCGTCAAGGGCGTGTGGAATGGAGTTGGCGTCGCGCTGCCCGTGCCGACGCCCGGCAAGAACGCCGCGGTCACAGTCGAAACCGAATTCGCTCTCGCCACTGGCGACTACACCCTCAGCGCCGCACTCGACATCGCGCCCTTCGATCGCACTGCGCCGATCCCCAACGGATTCATCCAGCTTCTGGCCAACGACCAGCCGCTCTCGCCTGCGGTTGCGCTTGCGGATTTGGCGCGCGCATCGAACGAAGGCCAGACATTCACTTTGAGTTCGCCGCTTCACCACGCTGGAGGATCGCTACGCTTGCGCGTGCGGGTCGAGCTGCCGGGCCCGACGGATCGTGGGGCACTGACCCGCCTCTGGCTAAATGATCTACGCGTAGAGCAATCGGCTGTGCTCCAGCCTTCGCACCTCCAATAGCGCTCGATGTGTTGACGACGCCCCTTGTTCCCGATCCCGCCTCTGTGTTATCAGCGTGGATTCGATTCCTTCCAAGAAAAGGGCTATGAAAGGGCGACCATGAAATCGTACAACATCGCGCTGATTCCAGGAGACGGCACCGGACCCGAGGTTCTCGCCGAGGGCGTGAAGGTTCTCAACGCCGCTTGCGCCAAGCACGGCGTGAAGCTGAACTACCAGAGCTTCGATTTCGGCGGCGAGC
>OCTA010000488.1_pt1 | contig 36472 bp, 28 predicted proteins | sample 1538991 | NCBI WGS metagenome assembly OCTA01 (sample SAMEA3539302, study PRJEB22396) | soil metagenome | biome: tundra; feature: field; material: soil | place: USA | collected 2010-05 | depth 0.15 m | reverse complement strand
GGCTTGTTGTACGACCCGCCTTGTGTTCGCGAAGCGCTTCGCGCGCAAACGCATCGAGCTTGCCCGCCGCAACGTCGGACTCAAGCTGCTTGTCCCAGGCCGCGGCATCGTACTCGACGAACCACTTTCTGAACCGCGCTAGGTCCTTCTTGGGCAGGCGCTTAACGGCGCCAGTGATTTCTGCCACGGTGGTCATGCGAAAAAGATTACCTCCTTGGGTGAGCACTGGCAACCCGCTCAGCAAGCTCAGGCGCGACTTGGCGATGGCGCCGGTGAAAAGGGCCATGGAGGCGCGCGACGGCGAGCAGCAGCGGGAGGCCGCAGGCGCGGACGGGAGCGTGGCCTGATTGGATGGAGCCCGTGCATCCCAGGCTAGCGGGCCACGGGCCGATGTTGTTCGCGGGGCTATCGAAGCATGTCGACTTGAGGTTCGTGAGCCGCCTGGAGTCGGGCGCACCAATTCCTAGTGGCCGAGCACGACGACCCCTGCCCCGAAAGGAAAACGCAGGTAGAACCCGAGGAGAGCTGCCAGGTAGTCGCGGCCGTCGAGCTGCGCATGGTTGCCGGTCAGCGAGATCCCCAATCCCCATTCGCCGTAGCCCGCCCCAACTACGCGGACGTCCCCATTGCGCTCGGCACTAAAACCACTGGCGACATTTGAGTACTCCCACAGCAGGCCCGTGGTGATGCCTGGACCAGCCTTGGCGTCGTCTCCGAAGGAGGTCAGCACACCCTCCGCGCTCCCCAGAAGCCCAGTCGCCAAATGGGACCTTCGCTGCTGCTGCGGAACACGTAGTAGGTCCCTTCAAGAAGAAGACCATGATGCCCGAAGCTGTTCAGGCCGAAGGTGTGGTAGCTGTCATACTGATACCCCAACCCGACGTCGAAGCTCCGCCCGTGCAGTTGGTTGGCTCCTCCCAGAGGGCAGATTGCAGCACGGAAGCGCATGCCCCTGGCGGCATCCGAGCCGGCCGGCCCGTCGGGGTCACGAGTCACCAGCGCCTGCATGGGCGCCAGTTCGACGCGTGCCGGAACGCTGACCCACGGAATACAGCCGGCTGCTGGCGCGACGGCCAGCACCGACAAGAGGACCAAGCGAAGTGACTGCTGAGTTACCGCCGTGCAAAGGGGCAACTCAATTGCATGTTGCTTCTGCGTAACCAACTTCGTTGTCGACCTTTGCAGCTTGATGCGAAAATGGCTCGCCTGCTGCAGCAGGGCTGATAGTACTCAAGGAATAGGCCGACGATGTCTCGTTCGCACCAACCATCCTTGTCCCTGGCCCCCGATGCTCGCGCCGAAGAAGTGGCTCTTGATGCGCGTGTTACGTTCACCGCCAGCGGGCCGCTCGGCCTGCGCGTGCGCGGCAGGGGGAAGGAGCTACGCTGTTTTGAAGACGGAAAGAGCCTGGTCTTCTCCGTCCCGTTACGAGGTATCACGACCGGAATTTCGATGCGCGACGGAGCCATGCACGATTTACTGGGCACACGGCGATTTTCCACCGTCGAGTTGCGCGTGCCACGGGCAGCGGTCAGCATCCCAAAGGGCAATGGCGGCTCCGAATGCGCGGCCAAGGGCACCTTGGCCTTGGGGGGAAAGTGCGCGCCCGTCGACGTCTGTTACGAGCTCAAGCGCCACGGCGACACCTTGACAGTGACGGGCACCATGCGCGTGCCCGTCGACACTTGGGGTATCTCGCTGCCGCACCACATGGGCTTCGGCCTCAAGTCGCAGGTGGCTGTCAAAGTCGTCTTCAGCGTATTCGCCAAGTCGTTCCTGGGCGAGTAAGCGACGGCGACAGTCGCTGCGCCAGTGTTAGCCAACAGTTTTGGCCGCATTTCGTGGCGGTTGCTTCCTGGGAAACCCTTCGGAAACTCGAACACCGACCCATTGCCTGGGCCCCGAGGCTCTGCTCTTCTTCAGTGTAGAAAGGCAACACCATGAAATGCATTGAAGCCATCATCAAGCCATCCATTCTTGAGGAAGTGAAGGAAAGCGTACGTCAGGTCGGGGTCAAGGCCATGACCCTGTCGGAAGTCACGAATTGTGGCGAAACGGGCGGTCGGCAAATGATCTATCGAACACCCTACGTCGTTGACTCGGTGACTAGGGTGCGAATCGCGATGACCGGCGACGAGGAGATGGTGGGCTCTGTCGTGGACGCCATCATGGCCACCGCGCGCGCTGGCGAGAGCGACAATGGCACTATCTCGGTCTACCCAGTGGCAGAGACCATTCGCATTCGAGCTGGCGCGCGGCCCTACGAATCGATCCGCGAGTTCCATCACGACCAGGCCAGGGTCGCCTGAGGCACTGGGTCGGCCGGCGGCATGGGCAAGTGACAACTAGCCCGGCCTTGCGGAGCTCGGTATCTTCCGCGTAACCATCCGCCATCATCCAGGGCGGCCTCGGCATCGCCGTCAGCGGCACTACGGCGAGAGCCAGTTGCCTCTGCTCTGCGCACAATTCGACATTTCCGTGTCAACTGTTCCGGCCACACCGGAATAGTACCAAACTGTCGTACTAATCGAGACGCCCGATGATGTAGTCGTCGTCTTGCAGCCGCCGTCTGCGCCATCATGCGAACAGGCGTTCGAAACGACGCCACCATTGTTCGTGCAGTCGTTTTCGGCCGTTGCGATGCTCTGAGAAGTGGACACGTTGGTCCAGACCTCAACGCAGGTTTGGCTGGGGCCGGTGCCCAGCGTGCATGCGGTGGTCGTGCTGCCATGCACATTGCATGCTACGGCCAGCAGAGGAACGAGAAGAACTCCCACAAGAGAAAGACGTTTCATGGTGCCTCCAGGGTTGGTTCCATTTCGAGCTTGCTCCGCCGCTACTCCTGCGCACTCGACAGCGCGATGTTGGGGGCGGGGGATGAGCATCTGTAGAGCATAGCACTTGCGCTACGAAGACAAGACGTCTCGGTCCCGAAACTCGAAATGCCCAAAGTGGTGGACTTGAAGGCCTGAAAGACGAATCTTGCAACCAAGCTGGCCGCTTTCCATCAAAGTTAGACGCAACAGGGCGCTGGCTGTATAGTTCGAAACCCAAGGAGAGATTTCATGCGCAACATGATCCCTGCCATCCTGGCGCTTGGCCTTGTCGGCTGTGCGCCTTCGATCAACCCACAGATGAAGGCCGCGACCGACGGCCTGGCTGCAACTTTCCAAACACGTGGCCAAAGCCATGCGGCGCCGGCTGCATACGAGCCCATGCCCTGGGCGGTTGGACAATGGATTGTCCAGCGAACCGTGGACGACAAGGGGAATGTGGCCATCCAGCGCCTCAGCGTCGTGGGAGCCGAAGGCGGCGGGATGTGGCTGGAGATGGACCGGCAAGACTACTTTCATCACCACATCACAAAGATCCTATACGGACGAATGCCACGCACGGCCGATGAAGCGGTCGACGTTTTGCTGAAGGTGGTAACTCAGGTGGACGACAAATCGCCGCAGACTATCGATTTCGCAGCAAACCCAATGGCTGGTCTGCTCAAGACGCAGTTCAAGGCCGTGGCCGGGGCAGTTGTGGTCACGGCTGACGGAGCCCAGGCGCCCAAGGAAACCGTGACCGTGCCGGCCGGCAGCTTCGAGGCGTGCGCCAAGGTCGGGGTCCAGGTTTCAATCATGGGCTCGACCCAGAAATCGACATCGTGGTTTCACCCGGCGGTGCCCATCAGTGGATCTGTCAAGGGCGCGTCTGACGATGGCAAGTGGACGGTCGAGCTACTCGATTTCGGCACCACTGGGGCCAGCAGCAAGCTGTAGTGATCTTCAGGGGCGTCTTGAGCGCTTGGCGTTGGGAGCCAGGCAGACATCCTCGATCTTGGCGCTGTAGGTCGCGGACCATCGATTCTGATCCGGGATCTTCTCGATCTTGGCGCCCAGGTACTTGAAGCGAATGCGCAGCACGTCTTCGTGGCGTTGCCGCAGGGCTGGCCACTGTTCGAGATTGGTCCATTCCAGCCGTGACGAGTGGTGAAGGGGCATCTTGATTGGCGTTGCCGGGACGAAGCCACCGGGTTCTTCCCATTTTACGTCGACGTAGAATTCACTTTGCGGCGCGATGCCGAGGTACGAGTCGAGTCTGGGTACGCGCTCAGGGGTCGTGCAGGATTCCACGTGGCCTTTCTCCGCCGTCCAACCGGGCGCGCCCACTCCAAGAGTGGCGAGGATCGCCAGCCAGCCAGTGCGGTGGACCATCGTGTCCGCAAGCGTACCGCGCTGGGCGGGCGCGAGCCAGCGTGTTACGGTTTGAGCCGAAATGGATCTCATGAAGCCACACATTGTGTTTCTTTCCGTGGTCGCTTTTCTATTCTCTTCGGGCCTGGCCAACGCCAAGAGCCCGGCGAAGAAGGAGCGCGGCAAGGCCCTTCCAACTTACGAGGAGGTCGTGAAGACCTATCCCGACGGCGTGCCACTGTGCGAGACCGAGGCGGATATCGTGGGGGGAAATGACCAGCAACTGTCGCTGGGAGGCGGGTACGTCGTGGTCAACGATGACGGCGAGCCACGGTATCAGTGCTATGGAACCAAGCTTACCGTGCGCAAGAAGGTTACCCTGAAGGGCAAGACCTATCGGCCGGAAACCAAACTGACAGTCGACAAAGATCTCTACTGGATTGAAGTGTCCGGTTGGGAACCCTCCGAGCACACGTCAAGGTCCAAGCCATCACCCAGCGCCGCAGATCCGCGGAAGGCACCGGTCGATGTCGCCGCGCCACCCGACGGCGCCGAGAAGACCGCCTCTGGGCTTGCCTCAAGGGTGCTGCGGCCGGGGACTGGCACGGTTCACCCGCATCGCTGGGACAAAGTCGCTGTTCATTACACGGGATGGATGACCAACGGGAAAATGTTCGACAGCTCGGTGGCCGGCGGCGAGCCGGCGACTTTCCAGCTGGACCAGGTCATTGCGGGATGGACCGAGGGCGTGCAATTGATGGTGCAGGGCGAGGTCCGCCGCCTGTGGATCCCCGCCAAGTTGGCCTACGGCGAAACCGCCCGCCAGCCCGGCGGCCCCTCCGGCATGCTGGTGTTCGATATCGAGCTTCTGGACATCACTCCAGGCGTAAGACCGATCGAGCCACCGAGTGACGTGGCCGCGCCTCCGAAGAACGCCACCAAGACCGCCTCGGGCCTGGCCTACGTCACGCTGACCAAGGGCGATGGGAAGCAGCATCCGTACGCGAAAGATCGCGTGCGTGTTCACTATTCGGGATGGACGACCGATGGCAAGCTGTTTGACAGCTCGGTCGCGCGCGGCGAGCCGGCGGAATTTCCGCTCAATGGCGTCATCAAGGGCTGGACGGAAGGCGTGCGACTGATGGTGGTCGGCGACAAGACGCGGTTCTGGATTCCTGGCGAACTGGCCTATGGCAACGCACCCTCTCGCCCAGGCGTCCCCTCCGGAACGCTGGTCTTCGATATCGAACTGATCGAGATCCTTCCATCGGAATAGGCGCGAGGTCGCGCCCTTGCCCGCCTAGCCCACCCCCGCTACGCCCCGCGCGTCCGCCCGCCCCAACCGATCAAGGCGACCTCGGCGGGCTCGCCATGGGGTAGACTGTGCCTCGTGGTCGAGACACGTTTCGAGTCGCGCAGCAGGGCCATTCCCTCCCACTCGCGGACGCTTCTTGGCTTGCTGCTTCTCGGCTCCGCAGCGAGTCTATCCCTGCCGTCTTGCAATGGCCCTGCGGCCGTGGTTGAGGGTTCGGGCGGAGTTGGGGGCTTGGTCGGAGGTGGAGGTCAGAAAGCCACCAGCGGAGCCGGCGGCATGGGAGGCATCGGCGCGTCCACCGGCGCCGGGGGGAGTGCCATCGTCATCACGATGCCCGACGCGGGCGCGGACCGCCCCGCAAGCATGTGTGGCAACGGCGTTCTCGACGGAACCGAGCAATGCGACGATGGCAACACCGTGAGCGGCGACGGCTGCAGCAGGATTTGCCAGGTCGAAAATAACTATGACTGCCCCACCGCGGGCCAGGCCTGCGTGAACCTCGCCGTCTGTGGCAATGGCGTTCTCACATCGGACGAAACCTGCGATGACGGCAATACCGTGGGCGGCGACGGCTGTTCCGCGAACTGCCAAAGCATGGAGTCGGGCTGGCAATGCCGGGTTCCCGGCAAACCGTGCGCCCCCCTGTGCGGCGATGGCATCGTCACCGGCGGCGAGCAGTGCGACGACGGCAACAGCGCCAGCGTTCAGGGATGTTCAGCCCTGTGCAAGATCGAGCCAGGGTTCAAGTGCACCGGCAGCCCCAGCACGTGCTCTCCCACCGTTTGCGGCGACGGCAAGAAAGAAGGCGCCGAGGGGTGCGACGATGGCAACACCATGCCCTTCGATGGCTGCTCGGAGGATTGCCAGATCGAGCCGGACTGCAGCGGAGTTTCGTGCACATCCACTTGCGGCGATGGCATTGTTCTCAATGAGGCTTGCGACGACGGCAATGTGGCCAACGGCGACGGCTGCTCGAGCAACTGTACCGTCGAAGCGGGCTGGACCTGCACGCAGCCGGCGCTCGGCGACAAGATGCTGGTCCCTGTGATCTACAGGGACTTCAGGTTTCACAACCCCTCCGACTTCGAACCTGGAGTCAACGGCCCGACGGGCCCTTCGGTCGGCATGGTCCAGATGGCTCTTGATACAGACGGAAAGCCCGTCTACACCGGTCTTACCGGCCTGGGCGTTCATGTCGAGAGCCAGGCGACTTTCGCCGAGTGGTATCGCACCACCAGTGGCGTGAACCACCCCACCGCCGCGAAGATGGCGCTGTGGAAGACCGCCGCTGGCGGGTACGTGAACCGCTACGGCACGAACGGCGAGCAGTGGAAGCCGGGCGTCGACGGTAACCCGCTTTTCTTTCCCGTCGATCAGGACTCGTTCACACCGGCTTCGGAACTGACGGCCGCACAGGTTCCGTCGTTCTACGACCTCACGTTGCCCTATGACGTGGACGCGAAGGGCAACCAGCGATTGCACAACTTCAGTTTCACGAGCGAGGTTCGCTATTGGTTCAAGTACGAAGCTGGCACAATCTACCAACTCGATTTTGTTGGCGACGACGACGTCTGGGTGTTCATCAACAAGAAACTTGCCGTCGATCTGGGCGGGCTGCATCCGCCGGCCGCGGGCTCGGTCACGCTTAACACCGCCACGGCAGCAAAGCTCGGCAATCTTGCGATCGGAAACGTCTACGAGATCGCCGTGTTCCAGACCGAGCGGCAGACCGACGCTTCGTCGTACAAACTGACGCTGAGCGGATTCAACGTCGCGCCGACCACGTGCGTGTCGACTTGCGGCGACGGTGTGGTTGTCGCCAACGAGGAGTGCGACAACGGCAAGAACAACAGCGATACCGCCTACGGCGGATGCACCACTGCCTGCAAATGGGGACCCTTTTGCGGTGACGGTATCGTCAATGGTCCGGAGGAATGCGACACTGGCAAGAGCAACGGCATGCAGTATGGCACCGGCGGCTGCACCCTCGGCTGCACACTGCCGCACCACTGTGGCGACGGAAACGTGGATACCGACCGCGGAGAGGAGTGCGACCTCGGCAACAAGAACGGCGTTGCCCTAGACCATAGCGGTGCGCCCTCCACCGATCCCAGCGCGCAGATCGACTGCACCACCGAGTGCAAGATTCCGCCGGGCATCGTGTTCTAGAACTTCCCGCCGAGCGGGAACAATAAGAAACCATCCTGAAGAAGACTCTGGCACCGCCCCCGCGCAGGTGCGGGCACGGTGGCCATTGACGATACTGCCGGCGCCGAATCCAACCACAGGCGAGTCGGGCCGCCTTCTGGTCCGGTGTCAGTGCCATGGCCGTACCTCGTGGTTGCGGCCTCTCGGTCGGCAGAGGCTGGGCCGCTTGGTACTGTATTTGGCGCAGCTGCACTGCGGCTTCCGCCTCGCATCGGCGGGAAGGTTAATGATTTCTTGGTGGCGCCTACATCATCAGCGGTGGAGGGGAATTCAAGCATTGGAGAGCATGTCGTGCCGACGATGTGTAACGTCGATCACAAGCATGCATTCGCAGCGTCCGTCTCCTTCACCCTAGAAGCGGTATCATGGACCGGGTCATGAAGAACCAGGGCGATCACCAGCGGACCAAGAGGGTTTTCAGGTTACCGACCGATGTGGTGGCCACTTTCCTAGCTGGCATCGTGGGCCTGGCGTGTAGCAGCTCCAGCCTCAAGACCAGCGCACATGATGCCGGAGGTGCAAGCGGAGGCCAGGCAGGCAGCATAAGCGGCGGAGTTACTGGCGGTGCTGGTGGTGCTGGTGGTCCGGTCGGAGCTGGAGGTGTCAGCACTGGTGGCACTATTGGTTCCGGCGGAGCAGGCGGTTCCATCGTAGGCAACACTGGTGGCACCATTGGTCCGGGTAGAGAAGGGGGTGCCAGCACGGTTGCAACTGGCGGAAACAGTGGCACAAGTGGTCCGGGTGGAGCTGGGGGAATACGTGGCACCGGCGGCACTTGTGCATCGTTCCGGATGTGCAATGGTGGAGACTCCCAGCTTGGTTACGGCGGCTTCGAAATTGACCCTTCAGTAGGCTGTCCGACAGAGCGCGAATGCTACGTCTTGCAATATGGATGTGGCAATACCTTTTGCATGCTGCCTGAGGGTGTTCATTGCACTGATAAGCTCACCTGCAATCCAGGTGACATGGAGACATCATCGGACGCCCCAGATTGTTCGAAGTATCAAGGTTGTTACATCAAGCAGCTATGCGCGAGTGAAATCTGGTGCAAACATGCAACGGATGCTGGTGTGGACGTATCTGCCTCGGCAACTGGCATGGATACGGGTGCCTCGGATGCAGAGGTATGGGATGCTAGCGAACCGGAATCGGGTGTGGATGCGACATATGTCCCTAGCTGCGGTAATGCGATTGTAGATCCTGGTGAGTATTGTGATCTGGGCAGCCTTAACGGTTGGTGCTTGGATTCCCATTTGAACTCAGTGAACTTTGGATGTGCGGCAAACTGGACTACCTATTGCCCTTGTCCTGGAGACACTCAGGAATTTTGCACTGCGAACTGCCAGGTTCCCAAGCCCCTTCTGCCATAAACATACCCCTCCCCTGGCATGCGTGACCCAGGTTCGCAGGCCCGGCCTCGTTTTGTACGACGATAGCTTACTGGGCACAGTCCTTCACTGCCGACAGCACTTTTTGAACTTCTTCCCGCTGCCGCATGGGCACGGGTCGTTCGGTCCAACCTTGGGGCCGTCACGGCGGACTGTCTCCTGTCGCGGGAACGCTGGCTCGAAATCTGGGTCGTCGTGAAACTCGGTTCGCACTTTGTGGTGGTCCGGGTGTGAAGGGTCATCCACGACGCTCTTCCACATCTTGTAGTGGCGCTCAAGCCGCTGCCGATAGGCGTCGTCGTTGGCGACCATATTCTTGAACATGTCGAGCAGGCCGGCAGCCACCCACAAGCAATCAGATCAGAGAACGAGACGACCGATACTGCCAGTGTCTGTTGCTGTGAACCACAGGTTGCCGTCGGGGCCGGTTGTGATGCCACAGGGGCGTCTATCCGGCGTCGGAAGGGGGCAGCTAACCATCTCCCCTGCGGGGCTGATGCGGCGAAGGTTGTTTCCGTATGATCTGCAATCCCCAAACCACAGGTTGCCGTCGGGACCGGCCACGATTGTCTCTGGCCAGCTCTCGGCCGGCACTTTGAACTCGGCATACGCATCGCCGGACGGTGAGATGCGACCAATCTGAACCTGCACGCTCGTGCCTCCAGCAACCCTGATGAACCAGATGTTGCCATCAGGCCCGGCTGTGATTCCCGATGGACCACTTGGCTCCGGCGGAAGCTGAAAGCTGGTGATGGTCCCCGACGGGGTGATTTGGCCGATGGTGTAGACGTACCACTCCGCGAACCAGATGTTGCCATCGGGCCCGGCGGCTATGCCTTGGAGAAAGGTGTCAAAGGGATGGCCGCTGTCGATCAAGTTCGGAAGTAGGAATTCGCTGATCGTCCCATCGGGGGTTATGCGACCGATGGAATCGAGCGCCTCTTCGGTGAACCAGAGATTACCGTCCGCTCCGGTTGTGATGCCTTGAGGCAAGGTGTATGCCTTCGGAAGAGGAAACTCGGTGATTTTCCCGTCGGGAGTGATACGGCCGATGGAATTCGGAATCTGTTCTGCTGTCTCGGTGAACCAGAGGTTGCCATCTGGTCCGGCTGAGATGGCATCGGGTACAACATTTGCCGTCGGAATCGCGAATTCGGTGATGATGCCGCCTAACGTGATACGGCCGATATTGTTTCCTTCCTGTTCCGTGAACCAGAGATTACCATCAGGGCCCGCCGTGATTCCCTTCGGTACACAGATACAGTAGGGCCCGCAGCTTGCGGTCGGGAGCGGGTACTCCGTCAGCGTGTGGACGGTGCCGTCCGTGCAGGTGACCTCGACGGTGACCGGAGTTCCCTGCCCACCACCGGCATCGGAGGTCAAGCAGGCCCCGGTCGTGCCCACTGTACCCGTGGTTCCACCACTGTTTGTCGTGCCCCCTGTCGTCCCGCCACTGCCTGTCGTGCCTCCTGTGCCTTGTCTGCTTCCGCGCAATGGACTGGAGCAGGTCGCGAGAAGCGCCAAGCCGATGCAGCCAAGAACTTGACGCAGGCCGAGTCCACATGCCGGGACTGGAAGGTTCCTCGCGAATTCGACAGCCGTCATGAGCCAGTCACCGACGTGAGCAGATAAGCAGGGATCGCCAAGCCAAACCGTACTCCGTGCGCAAAGCCATATCGTAAGCCTACGCCTTTCGATCCTCGCCACAAGTTCCCCGTCCGGCCCAAGCAAGGGCGCATCCAAGCCAGAGCAACTCAAGCCCCGAGCTTCTCCGACCAGTCTGGGGAGCCTCGGGCTGCAGATTTCTAGCCCTCAAGATCGGGCGCGTGCTTCGCGCGCCATTCGGGCGATGTCCTCCGCATCGACGCCTCGGATTCGGGACAGGTAAACGCGGACGGTGCTCGCCACCTTTGCCACTGGCACCTGACCGCACCGGGATTCCCGTGCTCGGAACCATCCCGCTTGTCGCCCACGACTTGCCTGACGAAGACGCAGTGGCGCTGGACCACTTCCCGTCGCCCGACCGCGATGGGGAAAGATTCCGCGTGGGCGTGGTGGCGTGGCCGCGCATCTCGAACTTCGACGAGTTCCGCCGCATGAGCTCGTGGCCGGGCGTGCGTCTGCGATTGGTGCGAAGTCCGCCGTCACCCTTCCCGCGTGGCCGACGTGACCTCGCTTGCGGCCGACAAACCAGAGGCCACGGCAGGGAGAATGCCCTTTTGGCTGTAGATCGGCCGGACCAACGCCCGCAGCTGGGGCAACTGCAGTGCGAACAAGCCCGCACCGACCAGGCACACACAGCCGCCGATGGTGAGCGTGGCCGGTGCGCCGATACGGGTCGACAGCGTGCCTGCCAACAAGCTGCCAAAAGGCGCGACCCCTGCGAAGGCCATCGTGTACAGGCTCATAAGCCGGCCGCGCTTATCCTCTTCGGCGATGGTCTGGAGGATGGTATTGGAAGACGCCATACTCACCATCATCCCGAATCCCGCAACAGCGATCAGCGGCAAGGAAAGGAGCATGTGGCGGGAAAACGAAAAGCCGATCAACCCCACACCGAAGCAGGCCGCAGCAACTGGAATTCTTTTCCCCAATCCCACAACGGAGTTGCGTGCCGCCAAGTAAATCGTCCCAACCAGTGCTCCAACGCCAGTGCTGGCCATCAGAATTCCCAGCGTCTGTGCCCCACCGCGAAGTATGTCCTTGGCGAAAACGGGCATCAGTACTGTGTAAGGCATGCCCACTAGACTGACAACCGCCAGTAGCAGCAGAATATTGCGGATGGGCAAGAACCCAAAAGCGTAGTGCACGCCTACCTGCAGGTCAGTTAGGAAATCCCCTGCAGAGGCCCGCTCCTGTGGGGGAGCGAGGCGCATGGACAGCAGAGCGACAATAACCGCAATGTAGCTGAGGCCATTCAAGAGGAAGCACGCGCCTTCCCCAACCAATGAGATGAGGATGCCCGCGATGGATGGGCCAATCAGGCGCGAGGCATTGAAGACTGATGAGTTCAGGGCAATGGCATTGGGAAGGTCCTCTTTTCGGTCGACCATCTCCAGGGTGAAAGCCTGACGGGTGGGCATATCGAAGGAGTTGATGGCGCCCGAAAAGACCGCCAGGACCATGATGTGCCAAACCTGGACAAGCCCGGTTAGCGTCAGGCAAGCCAACACCAAGGCCTGGAGCATGGCGAGACTTTGCGTTACCACCAACACGGGCCGGCGGGGCCAACGGTCGGAGAGCACGCCGGCAAGAGGCGTGAGCAGCAGCAAGGGAAGCTGGCTGGCAAATCCCACCATGCCCAATAGGAAAGGCGAATGGGTGATCCGGTAAACCAGCCAGCCCTGGGCGATCGTCTGCATCCAGGTTCCGATGAGGGACACGCCTTGGCCAAAAAAGAACAACCGATAGTTGCGGTTGTTGAGGGCGCGAAAGACTTGTCTTAGGCCCGTGGTCTTCGGCAAGGGTGTTGGTGCTGACACGAGCAGAGCTCACAACTTTCGGCGCGATGGCATCGTGCGGGGCAAAATGCAGGGCATGGCTTCTGAGAATAGCATCCGTCGGCGGCCGGCAAGGTCTCGTGCGGCCAAGGTCTGGGTATAGGGATAGCTTGGAGCATGGTCAGAACAAGCGCCATTTTCCCTTCACCGAATGGCATCCGCAAATGTCCGATAGAGTCGGCGTACCCGCCGAGCCAAGACCACGGTCTCAAGAGCGTCCAGCAAGACAGCCCAGAGGGCCAACAGCGCGGCAAGAATGGAAACGACGCGCAGGACAGGCATGAGCGTTGCTGAAGCCTAGCAGGCCGAGACGGGAGAGGCGCAAACCCTGGTGGTGACCGCCGGCATCTTACTCGCGTGCCACACGATCACAGTCATTCGACCGCAGCATCGGGCCATGACGCGCGTGGGCCGGAAAAGTTGCCAGGCATCACGCATGTCATCGCCGTGGGCAGCGGCAAAGGTGGCGTTGGGAAATCCACGGTCAGCGTGAACCTGGCCCTGGCCCTCCAGCAAGTTGGCGGACGCGTCGGACTGGTCGATGCCGATGTGCTGGGGCCGAGTATTCCAGGCATGCTCGGTCTACCTGTGAATCAACCGCCCATGACCACTGCCAACCAGACCATCCTGCCGGCCGAGCGCTATGGCGTGCGGACCATGTCCATGGGCATGCTGACCGGGGACGATAGCCCTGCCATCTTGCGCGGCCCCATGGTGAACAAGTACTTGAACATGTTCATCGGCAACGTCGAGTGGGGCACGCTCGACTATTTGGTCATCGATCTGCCGCCCGGAACTGGCGACACGCAGCTCACACTTGCGCAAAACGTCCCGCTTTCGGGTGCCATCATCGTGACTACGCCTCAGGATGTGAGCCTCAAGATCGCTCGGCGTGGGTTGCGCATGTTCGAAAAGGTGCAGGTTCCGATCCTCGGCATCGTGGAGAACATGAGCACCTTCACGTGTCCACACTGTGGAAAAGATACCGATGTCTTCCGCCGCGGCGGCGGCGAGCGCATGAGCAAGGAGCTTGGGGTGCCTTTCCTCGGCTCGATTCCTCTCGATGCCGACGTTGTGACTTGTGGCGATGCCGGCCTGCCCATCGTGATCGAGAAGCCGAAGTCCGTCGCTGCCCAGGCCTATTTCGCCATCGCCACGGCCCTGGACCGGCAACTGCAAGGTAGGCCCGCCACGACGCTCAGACCATTTTCGTGGGAGTGGAGCAGTACAGATCTCGGGCCGGGCTGGGCGGAAGATGCGATCCACAAATCAGGCTCATCCACGACGGCGATTGGCCTGCGGCGTACCAACCCCAGAACCTTGTCCGTACTTTGGGAAGACGGCCGGCAAGGCCAATTCGACGTGAGGGATCTGCGCCTTGCGTGTCCGTGCGCCCTTTGCGTGGAAGAGATGAGTGGCCGGCCCCTCTTGGATCCAAGCAAGGTCAGGCCCGACGTCGCCCCGGTCACGCTTACCAGCGTGGGCAGCTACGGCATCACCATCAAGTGGAACGACGGGCACAGCACCGGGATCTACTCCTTTGAAAGCCTGCGAACTCAGGCCGAGCGCGGGCCAAGCGGGAGCGCGGAAGATGTCTGAGATCCGCGCCGTTCCGCTCATTGCCATTCGCGCGGAAGTCCTGCTGGCAGATCCCGATACCTGCAAGTTCACGGTCAGCCAGGTCGTTCACCCAGGCGGACCGTTCTTTTTCGACCACCGAGAGCGAGCCGCGGGTTCGCCCTTGCCAGAGATCCTACTTGGACTTCCAGGCGTTGCCCATGTGCTCATCGCCGAGAACGTCGTCACCGTAGGCAAGGCTCCTGACGTTGAGTGGTCTGTATTGAAGGCCGCCATCGGCGCAAGGATTCGCGCGCAGATGCACTCCGGCGTGCCGGCGATCCTTGAAAGCACTAACCGTGTGGCAACCTGGGGACGTTCGGACGCCGAGGTTCGCGCCGCCATCCAAGAGCTGCTCGACGGCGAAGTCAACCGCGGCGTTGCCGCACACGGCGGAAGAATTTCCCTCGTCGACTACAAAGACGGAAAACTGAGCATCGCGATGAGCGGGGGATGTCAGGGCTGTGTCTCCTCGCAGGCGACGTTGCGCCAAGGCATCGAAGTCATGGTGCGCAGGATCGCGCCCGAGGTCGTGGAGATCGTGGACATCACCGATCACGCGGCCGGAACAACGCCATTCTACGCGTAGATCTCGGTCCGGCGGGCTCGGCCTTGCGGGCGTGGTCGACGGTACGTACACTGGCATGTGTCCTCGGAGGAATCCAACATGCGCATTTGTCCCAGGCAACGGTGCCGTCGGCTCTCACCCCGCACGCAGCGGTAGCACTCGCGCTTGTGGATGCAAAGGTGCCTGCCTCACTACACCGACGCCGGCGGAGGTGAAGATCACGCGGCAGCACCATCCGCTCGCGGGGCAGAAGTTGGAGGTGCTGCGCGGTGGGCGGCGCCAGATCGTTGTGCGATTGTTGAGTAGGGGGTAGATCAGGTGCCTAGGCCGACGTGACGCTTTCTGTTAGGCATTCTGGGGACGCGATTCGGTGAAGGAAAAATGGTGCTTGAATGGATTACGCTCAGCCGCATGGAACAGGTCTGCGAAGCCTTGAGCGGTTCGTTGCTACGTCTGGGGTGAGCGCGAGTTGCCGGGACTACCCGCCCGGCCCACAATAGTCTTTCCGTTCTGTGCGACCGCGGTGTCTGATTCGCGCGGACCCCGAGTGTCCGGTGTCGCAATTGGCTGGAGGCAACGATGAAAAACTGGAACCTTCTTTCTCTCACCACCACGTCGGCAATCGGGCTTGGCATGTGCATGCTTACCGGGTGCCCGGCCACGGAGCGAGACGAACTCAGCGGGTCCGAGGTCGCGGTGAGCACGGTCAGCGGCGCGCTCAACAACACCGAAAGCCAGTCGGCTCTTGGCCTCAATCCCATGCCGCGCGAGCGAAAGACCGCCTCGGCCTGGCTGTGGGATCAGGTCAATCCGGTGCACCCGGCGTGGGCGGCAACTTGGACGTGCACCGGCGCGCAATTGAGTCCGCCGTGGAGCGACCCCGCCGCCGATCCCTACACATACACGCCCGTCAGCTGTTCGGTGACTTTGAACAGCGGCAAGACAGCGTCGTCGGTGTGGAGCGGCGCCTTTATCCTGAATTATGGCGCGAGCTGCGATTCAGTCTCGCCGTTCATGGACAACCAGGCTGCCAACTGCACCTTGACCAGAACCACCACGGCCGATGGCAACACGCGCACCTGGACCGGGCTCAAGGGCAATTCCAAGGCCATCACCCACAACACCTTCGGAGCCGGCACGGGCTGGGACATCTCGGTAGCGCCGGCGCCGAGCGACGACGGCGTGATCCTCACCTGCGGTGCGTCCGGCTGTGCGGCCAGCCGTACGCTCGTCATCAGCGGTAGCCACCTGACTGGCGAGGCCGATTCCCTGCTTCGCTGGGACCACACGGTTTCGACCGGACTGGGCGGCCTCAATGTCACGGGGACGGGCCCCGGGCGTGTGGTCACGGGATCCGTTATCGTTCAGCACAACCTGGCCCACTACACCAGCACGACAGTCTTCAACGACGTCGCCTACGGCAACACCGCGTGTTGCTACCCGACCGGCGGCAGCGTGACCACGACCTTCTCTTCCGGGCCCAACCGAAGCAAGACGGAAACCCTGTCCTTCACCGCTATCTGCGGCGAAACCTCGCTGACCAAACCCGATGGCGCCACCGAGAGCCTCACGCTTGAACAGTGCTTGTGAACGCAGCAATTCGAGCGGGTGGCCCCTACCTGTGTCTCGACAGGCTGATGCCGGATGATACAGTCGACCTCGGCCGCGGCGCAGGCTCCGGGGCGACAACCAAAGGAGAGCTATCATGTGGCGAACTGTCTTGGCGTTTGTTCTCGTCGCGCTGGTTGCGCAAAGTTGCGGAAGCGGCGCAGGCAGCTCCGGCAACGGCGGCGGTTCGGGAGGCTCCACGGGTGCCGCGGGAGGCGGTGGCGCAGCGGGCGCGCTGGGCGGAACCGGCGGCTGCGACAAGGATCTCACCGGCACGTGGGATCTCCTCGCGACCAGCGTCGGCGGTGGTCCGTCCAGCGGAATCATGATTCTCGGGGTCGAAGGGTTCACCGTTGCCACCAACGGCGGCCAGCTCATCTACACCGCCACGGGCACGAAGTCGGCGACCTGGGCGACCAGCGGTTCCAGGCGTACCATCGGCGTCCAGAACACACCGGCCAGCCTGAACGGGGGCAGCATCCCGGTTGTGCTTGGCGGTCACTGGGTTCTATCGACGGCCTTTGAAACCTGCACGCTGGACGTGGCGGCGGGTACCATCAGGGGTAGGTGCAACGGCCGGCCCGGTGACTACAGCGTGGGCGGCGACGACTGGCCCTACACATCAATTCCCAATCTGGAGAATGGAACCACGTACAGCATCACGCGGACCAGTACGGCGGCGTCGCAATTCGGCGATTTGGGCGGCGTCTGGATCGCGAACTCCAGCACGGGCAGCGGACAGTACTGCACCATCACGCTGCAAGGGAACACCCTAACCGCGAACTGCCAGACGCAAACCGAGTTTAGCGGGATCACGAATCTGACCATCGGCAGCAACTGCGTGGCCAGTGGAACAACTCCGAGCGGCGTCGAACTGAGTGCGCGCAAGCGATAGTCGCGATAGTTGATCGATGAGACAACGGCAATGGCCATGGCGGCTAGCCGCGACCGGATGGCTGGCGCTGCTGGCTCTGGCCCCGCGGGCGCAGTGGAGGGGCAAGGTATCGACAACCAAGACCGGCAAGACCAGGTCCGTGCCCTTGGTTCCGGAGCTTGCCGTTGTGCTGCGTGAGCATCGAGAATGTTTGGTCGCGCGCCAGGCGAAAGGACTGGAAGAAGGTTGGGTGTTTCCGTCAGCCGTGGGGGGGCTTCATCCGAAAGAGGTACTCCGCAAACCGCTGCGGAAGGCACTCAACAAGGCGGGGATCGTTCGGCGTTTTACCGTTCACGGGTTCCGCAGAACATTCAACAACCTGTCACGCCAGGTAGCAGGGGAGATCGTAACGAGGGCCATCACAGGCCACGCAACGCAGTCCATGACCGAGCACTACTCGCAGGTTGGTGGTGCAGAGAAGCTGGCAGCAGCTGGACAAATCGTTCGGCTGGTGTTCCCGTCAGCGCCGAAGACTGAGGATGACGCTCCGGGAAGCGGGGGATCAGGTGGGGGATCGAAGGGTGGGTCCGGTGAAAGGGCGGAAGGCGAGGCCGCCCAAGTCACCGAAAGGAAAGAAGAAATTATGGTGGAGCTGAACAGGATCGAACTGTCGGCCTCCTGAATGCCATTCAGGCGCTCTCCCAGCTGAGCTACAGCCCCATCGCCCCTTGCGAGGCAGGGAGTAACTACCAGCCGGTCGGGCGGACGTCAACCCCCGAGTCGCGCCGTGGCTTGACAGAGTGGGGCAGGGTGGCAGATTGTCTCTCCCTTTTCGGGGCGATTCTGCGCCGCGAAGACGAAACATCAGGAGATCCCATGGCAACGATCGATTTCGGTGGAGTCAAAGAAGAAGTCATCACGCGCGAAGAGTTCCCGGTCAAGAAGGCGCTCGAGGTCTTGAAGAACGAGACCATCGCGGTGATCGGCTATGGCGTCCAGGGCCCAGCACAGGCTCTCAACATGAAGGACAATGGCTTCAAGGTCATCATCGGCCAGTCGTCCAAGTTCAAGAAGGACTGGGATCGCGCGGTTCGCGACGGCTGGGAGCCGGGCAAGACCCTGTTCGAAATCGAGGAAGCGGCCGAGAAGGGCACCATCATTCAGATGCTGGTCTCGGACGCCGCGCAAAAAGCCATCTGGCCCGAAATCAAGAAGCACCTCAAGAAGGGCGACGCGGTCTATTTCTCGCACGGCTTTTCCATCGTCTACAAGGATCAGACCGGGGTGATTCCGCCCGCCGACGTGGACGTCATCATGGTCGCGCCCAAGGGCTCGGGCACGTCGGTGCGCCGCAACTTCCTGTCCGGGGCGGGCATCAATTCCAGCTTCGCCGTCGAGCAGGACGCCACCGGCCGCGCCAAGGATCGCTGCATGGCCCTCGGCATCGCGGTGGGCTCGGGTTACCTGTTTCCGACGACCTTCAAGCAGGAGGTCTTCAGCGACCTGACCGGCGAGCGCGGCGTGCTCATGGGCGCCCTGGCCGGCATCATGGACGCCCAGTACGAAGTGCTGCGCGCCAACGGCCACAGCCCCAGCGAGGCCTTCAACGAGACCGTCGAAGAGCTGACCGAGAGCTTGATTCGCCTGGTGGGCGAGAACGGCATGGACTGGATGTACTCGAACTGCTCGGCCACCGCCCAGCGGGGCGCACTCGACTGGCGCCCGCGCTTCAAGCAGGCCGTACAACCCGTGTTCGAGCTGCTTTACGATCGCGTCGCATCCGGCAAGGAGTGCAAGCGCGTGCTCGAATCGACCGGCGGCGCCGACTACCAGCAGAGGCTCGGCAAAGAGCTGGCCGAAATGGGCAACTCCGAGATGTGGCTGGCTGGCAAGGCCACCCGCTCGCTGCGCCCGCACGAGGCAGCGCGCGCCATCTCCGCCGACACCAAGGGCGTCGGCGGCCGCAGCGAAAACTAGGATAACGGCGAGGCGCGAGGCCGCCTGCCCCAACCGGTGAGGGCACAGGGGATCTGGAGAGCACAGAGCTGGCGATCCGCCGGCTACGCGTAGGGGGCTCTGTGCCCTCGTCCCCCTCTGCGCACTCTATGCTTTAATCCGCCCATGCTCCTTCCCAAGTCCGCGCTCGCATCGAGCATCACCGCGCAGATCGGACCGACGAACACCGGCAAGACCCATCGCGCGGTCGAGCGCATGCTCACGCACGAAACCGGCATGATCGGTTTGCCCCTGCGCCTGCTTGCGCGTGAGATTTACGACCGGGTCAGCGCGCGAGTCGGCGAGGGGGCCGTTGCATTGGTCACCGGCGAGGAGAAGCGCATGCCGCCTCGGCCGCGCTACTTCGTCTGCACCGTCGAGGCCATGCCCACGGAGCGCGAGGTGGACTTCCTGGCCGTCGACGAGATCCATTTGGCCGGTCACGTGGAGCGCGGGCACGTGTTCACGGATCGCATGCTGCACTGGCGTGGTCGCTTGGAAACCTGGCTGCTCGGCGCGGACACCATCCGGCCCATCCTGGATCGTCTTGTCCCCACCGCGGTCATCGAACGCAAGCCGCGCCTGTCGCGTTTGTCGTGGGGCGGGAATCTGGCCCTGCGTGGCCTGCCCCCGCGCACGGCCGTGGTCGCGTTCTCGGTGGATCGCGTGTACGAACTCGCCGAACGGCTGCGCGCCCGTCGCGGCGGCGCCGCGGTGGTGATGGGCGCGCTCTCGCCGCGCGCGCGCAACGCACAGGTCGCTCTCTACCAATCGGGCGAGGTCGACTACATGGTTGCCACGGATGCCATCGGTATGGGCCTCAACATGGACGTGGACTGCGTGGCCTTCGCGGATCTGCGCAAGTTCGATGGGCGCAAGCTGCGCGACCTGGAAGACGCCGAGCTGGCTCAGATCGCGGGCCGCGCCGGCCGGCATCACAACAATGGCAAGTTCGTCACCCTGGCGCCGCTGCCCGAACTGCCGGCGTCCACGGTGCGCGCTATCGAGGACCATCGGTTTCCCGTGCAAACCAGCGTGTACTGGCGCAATGCCGATCTGAACCTGTCGTCGCTGGAAACGCTCGCGGCCTCGCTGGCACGCAAGCCGCCTCACGCCTGTCTCGAACTTGCCGCGGATGCCGACGACGCGCGCGCATTGGTTCGCCTTGGCACCGACCCCGAGATCGCCGCGCGCTGTCGGTCAGGCAAGAACGTGGCCCTGCTTTGGCAGGTTTGTCAGATCCCGGACTTTCGCCAGCTCCAGCTCGACGATCACTTCAAGTTGCTGCGGGCCGTGTTCTTGCAGCTCAGCGGACCGCGCGGCCGTTTGGAAAAGGACTGGATCGCGCGTCACCTGCAACGGCTGTCGGAATTGCAAGGCGACATCGATACCCTGCTCGCGCGCATGGCCTTCATCCGAACCTGGACGTACATCACGCACCACACGCGCTGGCTCGACGATGCGCAGGCCTGGCAAGAGCAGGCACGCGCCCTGGAAGACGATCTCAGCGATGCCTTGCACGACAAGCTGGTGGCCAGGTTCGTCGATGCTGGCGGCAGAAAAGGTCGCAGCCGTGCCCCGGCTAAGGGGGCGTTCGCGGCACAACTGCGCGACGCCATGGAACGATTGCCCGACGGAGAATTTGCGAGTCCGCCCGACGACGGCAGGTGGATCGAGAAACTTGTGGAAGCCGCCGACGATCGATTGGGACTGGGCGGTGATGGGCAGATTCTCGGCGACGGTCGGGTGCTCGGTCGCATGTCGCCGGGCGCGGATCGGTTGCGCCCCGAGGTTGCCGTGATCGTGGACGATCTCGGACCTGGGGCCAAGATGCGCCTGCAGCGACGGCTGGTGGCTTGGACGCGCGATCTGGCGGAAACCCTGCTTGCGCCTTTGCGCGACGAGCGTCTGGCCAAGCTGGGCCCAGCCGCGCGCGGGATCCTCTACCAGCTCGAACAGGGCTTGGGCACGGCCCTGGCCAGCCAGGCCCAGGCGCAACTGCGCCAGATCGATCAAGCCGATCGCAGCCGGCTCGGGCGCGCTGGGATCAAGCTTGGGCGGAAGGTGGTGTATGCGCCGGCACTCCTGCGCCCCGAAGCCGTGCTTGTGCGCGCGGCCTTGTGCCGGGCTTTTCTTGGTCCTGGAACCCAGTTCGAAATCCCGGCCTCGCAGACGCGGTACTTCTTGCCTGCGGACGAGATGGACGACGATACCTGTATGGCCATGGGCTTTCCCGTGATCGCCGGCGTCGCGATCCGCGCGGACGAGGTCGAATTCATCGTGGCCCATATCGCCGGCGGCGCTCGTGCAAACGCCATTGTCCGGCGGCTCGGCTGCGATGCGGATGTGGCCGCAGCGATCTTCGATGTGCTCGCGGAACCTCGCCACCGCCGTCGCTAGCGATCCGCCCGCTGTGCTCTCTGTCTCCTCTGCGCTCTCTGCCTTTGCCCGTGTACACTGCGCCGATGCAAGTCGAGTCGTACGACGTGATCATCGTGGGCGCGGGCCCGGGCGGGCTTTCGTGCGCGCGCGCCTTGGCGGGCTCTGGCCAGCGCGTGCTGGTGCTGGAAAAGAGCGAGAGCCTAGGCAAGAAGATCTGCGCCGGCGAGCTGACCGCCAAGGTGCTGCCCGGCGAGGAATTCGACCGTGGCCGGCCATGGACCGAGATTCACGTCGGCAACGATCACACGTGCCACGCGCTCAAACTGCCGCGCCCGTTCGCGTGGACCGCCGGCCGCCACGGCATCGAGAGCCATCTGATGAAAAGCTGCGACGCCGAGATCCGGTTTGGCGAACCTGTCCAGAAGATCACCGCCGAGTTCGTTGAAACCCGCACCGGCCGCTATCGCTACAAGAAGCTGGTGGGCGCCGATGGCGCGAATTCCATCGTGCGCAGGCACCTCGAACTACCGCGCGAGAGCCGCGACAAAATTGTCGGCTGGGCCTACCATTTCGTGGTCGATCGGCCCGCTACCGAGTTCCACATCTACTGGTTGCCACGCACCTTCCCCGCCGGCTACGGCTACATGATGTCGCGCAGCCGCGGCCAGACCATGGTGGGCCTTGCCTTTGAGGGCAGCCGCTTCGATCGCGAAGTCGCGGCGCGGGCGGGCGCTTGGGTGGCCCAGCGCTTCGGCCTGGACGTGTCCAAGTTGCGCCACGAGGCGGCCAAGGGCAACGCCGACTATCGCGGCTGGCGCTTCGGCAACGTGTTCCTGGTTGGCGAAGCCGCGGGGTTGCTCAATCCCCTGTCCACCGAAGGCATCTATTACGCAATTCGCAGCGGAGAGGGCGTCGGCAAGTTTGTGCGCGGCGATGCGGCGGGTGAGAAGCTGCTGCGCCACCTTGCCCATGTCCATAAGCGGCAAGTGCGCATCTTCAAGCTGGTCACGAACAAGAAGCTTCCCTTCTGTTGGATGGTCGATTGGGTGATGCGCGACCCACGCAAGGGACTGCGGCGCTGGCTCCTGCAATGGGTCCTCTACTGGCTCATGGACCGCTCGGGATAGCTCATCGCGTGAGCAGACGTCGAATTGTGATCGGGCCGACCAAGAGCATGGCAAAATGGCAGCCGCCGGGGCGAAGATCCGGGCGGGACTTGTGGCGTTCCATGCCTCAAGTCCACGGGAAAAACTGACGAAACTGACTATGGGGCGGGGTGACTGCGCGTCCTGGCAAACGCGCGGCTGGAAACCAGCAGCCCCATAAGTTCCCCGCCAAGGGAGGTTCCTGTGAATGTTGTCAAGACTCGAAAAGTTCTCGTGGTTGAGGACTCGCGCCTGATCCACAAAATGTACGAGGTCATGCTGCGGCCGTGCATGCTCATCGCGGCGCATGACGGACGCGAAGGCCTGGCTCGTCTCGGCGAAAACCCGGACGTCGACGTCATCATCCTGGACATCAACATGCCCCATATGACTGGCCTCGAATTCCTGGGTCAGGTGAAAGCCAAGCCCGAATTCGCCGCCATTCCGGTCATCATCGTTTCCACCGAAGGCAAGGAAGAGGATGTCGCGCGCGGGCTCCAGGCGGGCGCGGTGGCCTATCTCAAGAAGCCATTTCAGCGCGAAGATCTGCTCAAGATCATCGGCCGCCTTGCGGTCATTCAGCCTTCTCCGTGAAGGAGGGTGGTGCTATGGCTGAAGGTCCTCGCAGTTATTCGTCAGCGGGCAGCGGCGATCCCTTGGCCACCCTGATGCGGGCGCGCCAGCTCATCCACGATGCCCAGGCCGCCATCGAGGAAGCCAGCAAGTCGGTGGTGCAGCAGCGCACGGCTTCGAGCGAGATTCCCGAGCATGCGGTGCGCCTGGCCAAGGCCGAAAACGAACGCGAAGAGCTGGCCGTACGGCTCGCTGAGGTCGAGCATCAAGTCGGGCGGCTCATGACCTTGTACGTGGCCACCTACCAGTTGCATGCCACGCTGGATCCGGCCGACGTGCAATCGACGATCGCCGAGATCGCGGTGAATCTTCTCGGTGCCGAGCGGTTCGCCCTGCTTCTGCGCGACGAGGACGAAAGCGCCCTCGAGATCCGCATTCAAGAGGGCGCCATCGATTCAACCTGGTCTGGGGCATCGACTTACCCGGGCGGAGATCCGATCATCGATGCCTCGTTGCTCGATGGCATGTTGCGCTTCGGCCCGGTCGACAATTCGCCGGTGCTGGTGGCCGTGCCTCTGCGCGTGCAGGACGTCACGGTGGGCGCGCTTGTGATCACGAAATTGTTCGAGCACAAGGGCAAGCTGGATGAAGACGATCGCGACTTGCTCGACCTGCTCGGGGCCCACGCCGCTTCGGCGCTTTTCGCCTCGCGGGTCTATTCGCGGGCGGCGCGCAAGTTGCGAACCCTTGAAGGGCTGATCAAGTTGGTCAAGCAGGGCTAGGTCGCGGGGGAGCGCCCCCGAGCGAGGACGAGATGAGTTTCCGAGGCATGATCGAAGACGTTGCGGTTGCCGACGTGATGCAACTGATTCGTCTCGGCGGTCATGCGGGAACCTTGACGGTCAACAATCGCAGCGAGGAGGGCTTCGTTGGCTTCGAGCGCGGCCGCATCGTGAGCGCGTGGAACCCGCGTTCGCGGCGGGTCGGCGAATTGCTCGTGGCGGCCGGCGCAATCGACGAAGGCACCCTGGTGCGTGCTCTCGAAGCGCAAAACGCCGAACGACCGCGCCGAACCATTGGGCAGATCTTGGTGCGCATGGGCAGCACCACACCGGAAGCAATCCGCGACGTGATGGCCACCGAGATCGAACGCGTGGTGGGCGAAATTCTGTCTTGGAAGTCAGGAACCTTTGAATTCGCCATCGACGACCTCACGCCCATGGTCGAGGTGACTCGCTTCACGGGCGCGCCCAAAGTCGACCTCGATACCCAGACGGTGCTGATGGATGTCTTGCGCCGTATCGAAGAAGACAGAACGTCCGGTGAGTTTGCCGCTGCCGCAGCCGCCAGCGCAGAGGTGGACGCGACGAAGAGCGGTTCGCACACCCACAGCAGCGAATTCGAACCGCCCACGCCGGACGAGCAGAGCCACGCCGGCGCTGCCCTGCCCGATTCAGTCGCGCTGTCGGAGACCAGCGAGCGTCTGGGACGAGAGCCGACGCCACCGCCCGAAGGCGAACGCCTGCGTTTCCAACTCGTGTCTCCGGACGCCGAGCTGCTTGCGCGACTCAATCAGCTCATGGCTCTGTCGGGCGATCGGGTCTTCGCGGTTGGTTTGCGCGACGCGGGCGCTTCGCTACTGGGCGAGTCGCCGCCCATCGTGGTGGTCGATTTGCGCTACCAAGTCCACGCCTTGACCACCCTCTCGGCACTGTGCCGATCGCGGCCGCGCGCCGCGGTCATCGCGCTGTTCGAGGGCCGCGCACCGCTGCGCGAGATGTATAAGTCGGGGGTTCTTTCCGTCACCTCGGTAGCACCTGAAACTATCGTCGCGTGCATGCGGTCGGCGGCCCGGCAGCGCAAGTACATGGCGACCGAGCACGCCATCACGGAAGGCATCCGCGCCAGTTTCGCGCGCCTGCGCCGGATCATCGCCGACCTGCGCTCGGGCCTTCTTGGCACGACCGTGTCCTCGAACCTGATGGCGGCGGTGGCCGAATCGCTCGATCGCGGTGTGCTTTTTGTCCCCCATCTCGATCGCATGGTCGCGCTCGGCGCCTTCGGCAATACCGGCCGGGGCGCGCCGCTGGCCAAGACAACGCAGGGGCTGATCATGGCGATTGGCAGCAGTGGCGTCTTCAAGGACTGCGTGGCCGACAGCCGGTCGCGTCGCTTGCACTACCACGAAGCCGACTTGCCTCAGGCTTTCCTCGAAGCCGTGGATTGCCCACGAACCGGCGAGATCGCGGTTTTGCCCGTGCCGGGCAGCGAACGTGTGATCGCCGCCATCTACCTCGACAACGGTGCGCGGGATCGGAACATCGGCGACATCGAGATCTTCGAACTCGCCGCGTTCCAACTGGGGTTGGCGCTGGAAAACGAATTCCTGCGCCGGGCGAATCCCAAGCAGGATGTGACGTCGGCCATCCTTGGTATGCGCAAAACCGGCAGCCACGGCGGCGACGGCGGCGACGGCGGCGACGGCAGTATCGGATAGTCGGGAGACACGGCGTGGAAGAACTCTTCGCATCCCTTGTAAGAGACTTCGTCGACGAGACGGCGCCCATCGCGCGCGAAGTGGGCGGACTCTTGCTCAAGCTGGAGGCCGTGTGGGCCGAAGGGGGCGATGCCAAGCCGCTCTTGCGGGCGATTCGCGGCGGGTTGCACACCATCAAGGGGAACAGCGCCATGATGGGCTTTTCGCCCATCGAGCGCGTGGCGCACGCGCTCGAGGACGTCTGCGCGCAAGTCGAGAACAGCCAGGGCCGCGGGCAGGTTGCGCAGCTACTTTTCGAGGGTTGCGATCTGCTCGGCACTCTCATCCAGTCGGCGCTCGCTGGCAGCGTGGATGGCAAGCCGGCAGAGACCTTCGCCGAGCGGGCGCGAGAATCGCTGGAAGTCGCCACGTCGTCGAAGTCGGCGCCGGTCCCCGGCGAGTCTCCGTCGCCTGCCGAGGCTGCAGGCCTGGCGCCGCCTTCCGCGGTCGACTCCGAGGAAGGGCGAGAAACGGCGCGCATCGCGGACCGCGACGTCGATGATTTGCTGGAGCTGACTGGGGTAACCATCGTGGCCCAGACCGAACTCGCGCGCGTGCATGGTCGCGTTGCGCGAGGCCAGTTTGAGGCCAGCGACATCGCGCTCATGGATCAGCTCTTGACCGATCTCGGGCGGACGACCCGCGAGATACGCCACAAGTTGCTGCGCGTGCGTCTTGCGCCCATCGCGACGCTGTTTCGCCGCTTCGGCCGCTTCTTGCGCGATCTGGCCCGCGAACGCGGCCAGGCCATCGAGCTTTGTATCGAAGGCGGCGACACGGCCGTGGATCGCGCCATCATCAGCCGCCTCTATGAGCCCCTGGTTCATATCGTGCGCAATGCCGTGGCCCACGGCATCGAATCCGTGGACGATCGCACGGCACGTGGCAAACCGGCCAAGGCGCAAATACTGCTCAGCGCGCGCCTGCGCGAAGGGCGCGTGAACATTTGCGTCGCCGACGACGGGCGCGGTCTTGATCTGCGCGCCATCGCGGCCAAGGCGAACGCGCAAGGGATGGACACCAGCAATTGTTCCGAACGCGACCTCCAGCGGTTGATCTTTCAGTCGGGATTCTCGACGGCGCCGTCGGTGTCGAACCTGGCCGGCCGGGGCGTGGGCCTCGACGTGGTGGCCAGCGTGGTGCAAGGCCTGGGCGGCAGCATCGATGTCCGCGCGGCGAGCGGACGCGGCACAGTGTTCGTGCTGGACCTGCCCGTGACCGTGTCGCTGCAAAAGGCGCTGATTTTCGGCGTGGACAGCGAAACCTTCGCCGCGCCCGCGGGGTTCATTCTCGATACCATGGAGAGCCGCGAGAAGAACATGCAGGCCATAGGCCGCGTGCTGCTGGTTTCCTGGCGCGGCGATTTCGTACGCGCGGTGGATGCCGGGCGCCTGCTCGGCTGTCAGGGCTTGGCCCAAGCGTGGGCGCGCCCCTACGCCATCGTTTTGCAGGCTGGAAACAAGCGTGGCGCGCTGCTGGTCGACTGGTTTTCCGGCGTGCAAGAGATCGTGGTCAAGTCGCTCGACGAGAGCCTGGCCTCCTGTCGCATGATCGCCGGCGCGACGGTGCTGGCACAGGGCCGCGTGGTACCCATCCTCGACTGTGTCGAGGTGGTTCGCCGCACGAACGTCGCGCTCTTGCCCGAAGCTCCCAGCGAAGCCAAGGTGGAGGCCAGCTACGATGTCTTCTGATGCGCGCCGATCAAGCGAAGACAGCCAGGCGGAGAGCACCGAGCCCTTGCTGGCATTCGCGGATGCCTTGCTTTCGTCGAGCCAGCGCGAGCCCGGCCGGGCCGCAGGCGAGGTCCAGCAGTACGTGACGTTTTTCCTGCGCGACGATGAAATCGGCATTCCCATCTTGCAGTGTCGCGAAATCGTTCGGGTCGTCGCCATCACGCGCGTGCCCGAAGCCCCGGACCATGTGCGTGGCGTGGTGAACTTGCGCGGCCGCGTTTTGCCCGCGGTCGACACGCGCAAGTGCCTTGGCTATGAGGCCGCTCCTCCCACCGCCAGGTCGCGACTGCTCGTGGTGGAGGTGGCCGGCCGCGCCTTCGCGCTGCTGGTGGACCGGATCGCGCGCATTCTCAAGTTGGCCACGGCCGACATCGTGGCACCGCCCGAGAACGCCAGGGTGCGATTCGCCATCGGCGTGGCGCGCGACGGAGACTCCACAATCTACATCACCGCTGCAGAACGCATTCTGCGACCAGGATCCATGGCGCAAGCATCGGCCCCAAGGAGTGAAGAAGCATGAGCACACACGAAAGCAAGGCTTCCTCGACTTCCATGCCCTCGCGTCCGAAGGACGGCAATGGAGCGGCTCGCGAACGTCGGCGGCACTGGTGGCTCGGCCGCATCGAGGGCGCGCCGTTTCTGCGCCACCTGTCCCTGTGGCAGAAGCTGCTCACCATCGCGGTCGTGCTTCTGCTTCCGACGGTCCTGCTCCTGCGCGATTTCGTCAGCAAGAGCAACGAGGAAATCGTGCACATGCGCCGGGAGCTGTGCGTGGAGAGCTATGCGCAGCAGCTCAAATGTATCCTGGGTCAGCAGATAGCCACGCATACCCGCGCGCTCTTTCCCAGCCCGGACGAACAGTCGGTGAGCTCGACGACCGCGATGACGGCGGCGCTGGAAGAACTTGGCAATCTGAGCACGTCGGGGTGCGGGGCGGATCCGGATCTGGGACTGGCCAAGGTGCGCATGCCCCAGACCCTGGCCGAGCTGCGCGCCCTCATGGCGCAGGCCGGGGGAGCCGCGACCGCAAGGGACGATGTGTACCGGCGCATCCACGAGGACGTGGCCGCCTGGTTCAGGCAGATCGACTTGGTCGCGCGCGAGACCCAGATCCTGGACCCGGGTGCGATCCATCTCGACGATGCGACCCTGCGGCGATTACCCGAGGCCGCCTGGCGCATCGAACGCATAGTCGAGCTAGGGGCCGAATGGGCGCGGGCCGAGGAAGTTTCCATCGCGGTGCGCGCCGAACTCATGAGCACCATCGACGGGTTCGCTGCCGATCTCGCCGATATCGAACGCGACCTATTGGCGGCCGTGCCTGGCAGCGGAGCTTCGCCTACGGGGCAATCGGTGGAAAGTGGGGGCGTTCCCTTGCAGGAGTGCCTGTCTGCGGGACGGAAAGCCATTGCCGTTGCTCGGCAACTCGTGGCCGACACAAGAAGCGCCAAGGATCCCGCGCGATCGGCGACGGTGTCATCGCTGCGCGGGCTGGCCGCTTCGGCGCTGGAGTCGCTGCTGTCGACCTTCGACACCGCCCTTGGCACTCGTCGTGCCGAGCTTCAGGAAAAGAAAACCGGACAAGAAGAGCAGCGACTCCGGACCATTCTGCTCGTCCTGGCCGCGGTGCTCGCGGCCGCGGGGTTGGTCTCGGTCATCGTTCGCAGTATCACGGCGCCGATCAATCTGGCGGTCGAGTCGGCCAACAGCTTGGCCGAGCAAAACTTCGCCATTGAAATCGGTGAAACGCGCTCGACCGATGAGGTCGGTCAGCTGCTGGTGTCCATGCGCAAGATGGCGGCCAACTTGCGCGCCACCATCGGGTCGATCTTGGATGCCTCGCGCATCGTGGCCAGCACGTCGGAGAAAATCTCGATCTCCGGTGCCCAGCTCGGCAAAGGAACCGAGACGCAATCCATAGCCACGGCCGCGACCTCGGCGAGCATGGGGCGCATTGCGGAGCAGGTTCAGCAGCTTTCGCAGACGGCCACGTCGCTCTCCGCCAGCGTGGAGGAAACCACCTCGGCATTCCAGCGCATGTACGAGACCCTGGAGCGAACCGCGCTGCACGGCCAAACCTTGCTGGCCTCGTCCCAGGAAGCAACCATGCACCTGGCGGGACTTACCAGCAACATCACGCAGGTGACGGCGCAGGCGCGCACGGCCAACGAGATGTCCAAGGCCACGCTGGGGTCGGTCAAGTCGGGCAGCGAGGCATTGCAGCGATCCATCGGAGCCATCGGCGACCGGGCGCAGGAGATCAGCAAGATCCTTCGACTCATCGAGGAGATCGCCGACCAGACCAACCTGCTGGCGCTCAACGCGGCCATTGAGGCGGCCCGGGCAGGCGAGGCCGGCCGAGGCTTTGCTGTGGTTGCCGACGAGGTGAAGCGCCTGGCCGAGCGCAGCGCGCAGTCCACGCGCGACATCAGCGCCATCATCGAAGGCGTCCAGAAGGATGTCGGATCTGCCGTGACCTTGACCGACCAGGTTCTGGTGGGAATGATGGCGTCCATCGACAAGACATCCACCATCATCGCAGCCAGCGCGCTGGCCACGGAAAGCCAGAGCGAGGCCGCGCGACAAACCTTGAAGGTCGCGGAAAACATGTCCGGCCTGGCTCAGCAGATCGCCATGGCCGCACGGGAAAACGCCGGTAGCGCCGCCGAGATTGTGACGGCTTCAAGACGCATGAGTGCTCTCACCAGTTCGATGCTGGATGCGACCATGGAACAGAAGCGGGGCGGGGAAACCGTGGTGAAATCGACTGAGTCGATCTCGGAAGTCGCACGCCAGAACCTGCAGGTGGTCGAGCAGCTCAACCTGGCCGCCAAGGAGCTGGCAGCCGAGGCCGAATCGCTTCGTCAGCGTATGGAGACGTTCACGGTCTGATGGAAAACCCCGGCCCCGCACAATCACTGGACGAAGCTCTGCTGGCGGCGTTGGGCGACGGCAGTACCTCGGCCGGAGAACCGGGACTTTCGGGCTCGGATGGGCCGGGCGATGCGCGCGTGCCGCAGGGAAAGAACGAAGACGCTGCCCGGCGCGTGGCCGTGCTCGATGCCCTGGCGCGCGGCGGAAGTCGCAGCATCTCCGCGCTGGTGGGTGCCCTGCGCAGCAACGATGACGACGTGGCGATGTACGCGGCCACCGCTCTCGGCGAGGCGCGCGACCCGGCGGCCGTGCCCCATTTGATTCGCTTGCTTCAGCACCCCGATCTCAATGTTGCCCAGGCCGCCATCGATGCCCTGGGCAAGTTGCGCGCGCAATCGGCGGCGGCCTCCATCGAGGCCATGCTGGAGGCCGATCCCTGGCTGCGTTTCGCGGCGGCGCACGCCCTGGGCGAGATCGGCCATCCCGGCAGCGTGCACGCGCTCATGCGCGCGGCCGGCGATCCCGCCATTTCCGAGCTGGCCGTGGAGGCACTGGGCAAGATCGCCACGACTCCCGCCGCCGCGGTGTTGGCCGACTTGCTGGACAGCAGGGCGGGCGGCGAAAATTTCGATGGCTGCTTGCTTGCTCTCGGCACCGCGCTCGGGCGCATGGTCGATCTGTCGGGGCTCGAAACCAGCCGTGCCTGGCAGCGGCTCACCTCGCCCGAGGGCGGCGATGTGCAAGCCCGGCTGGCGGCCATCCTGGTTCGTCGCGACGTCGAGCCCGAGGGCGCGGTGGATCAGCACTTCCTCAAGGAAGCAGCCATCGCGGTCATACGCGCGCTGGCGGTTCCCGCGCTGTATCCCGCGCTCGTCGACGGTGCCTGGGACTTGGCCATGGGCGAGCCGCTGCTCGATGCCGTGCTCTTCGCGGGGCCAGCCACCCACGCCTGCGTCCTTGCGGGTCTGGGGCACGACGATTCGGATGTGCGTGTGTTCAGCTGCACGGCCGCGGCTGCGCTGGGCATCGAGGAAGCAGCCGAGCTTTGCGAGGGGCTGCTGACAAGCGAGGATGGCCGAGTACGCGTGGCCGCCTTGCGCGCGCTGGCCGGACTGACAGCGGAGGGTGCCGTACCGGCCATGCTCAAGTGCCTGGCGGATCCCAGGGAGCCCGTGCGCGCGGCCGCCGTGCGCGCGCTCGGGTCCATGGATGCGGAGCTGGTCACGGCTGCACTCCTCGCGGATCGCGACGTGGCCACTGCCCGGGCATCGCTGGTTCTCGAGGTCATGCGCATCTCGCCCGGTGCGGCCCAGCGCGAATTCGTGCTCCGCGCCCTCGGCGATGCACGCGAGGACGTCCGGCGCGCGGCCGTTGGCGTCCTAGCTGCGAACGAGCAGGCCGAGATCATCGACATGCTGGAGCCACTTCTCGATGATCCGGCGATCGGGGTGCGCGCCGAGGTGGTGCAGGCGCTCGGACGGCGTCGTTCGCGCCGGGCTCTGCGTCTACTGCTCGACCAGTTCGCGCGCGACGTGGAAACCCGCGACCAATCCTTGCGTGCCCTTGGCCGCATCGGCGACGGCTGGTCCGCGCGCCGGCTGATGGCGCTTTTCCCCGAACAAGAACAATCGATTCGCTTGGCCATCATCGACGCCCTGGGCGCCATCACCGCGCCCGCCGCCGAACCTTTCCTGGCCCAGCTTCTTGTCGACCCGCAACCCGAAGTTCGCGGCCGGGCGGTGGTGGCTATTGGCCAATACGCCAGCGACGGGGCAGTGACCCGCCTGGTCCATGCGACCCGAGATGCGGATGCGCGCGTGCGTCTGGCCGCACTGGAATCGCTGTCCGCCTTCGCGGGCCGCCCGGTCGCGGTCGAATCCTTCGAGCGCCTGTGCCTGGATCCCGTTCTCGCCATCGCGGCACTGGCCCGTCGCTGTCTGCGCAAGAGCTAGCGGCCGCCAAGTAGAGACTTGGGCAAAGCTCTTCGCGACTGGGACAACACCGCTAACCGCCCCGAAGCAGACAACTTCTGCTGGTGCTTTCCACGCAATAGTCTTGTTGAAGCGCGTGTTCATGACAGACGTGCTCACATGCTCGAAGCGCCATGGTCGCATGAAGATCCTGGCCGCGATCACGGGTCGGACATTACGACTATCCAGACCGCGTTCTTGGGGGTGTAGTTTCGTGTGGTTTACATCTGTTATCGGCGGTTTTGCTGTGGCAGCCAAATGGCGCTTGAAAGGACTATCCACACGAAAGCGCTTCGTCGCGATTGCCAGATAACGCGAACGCAAGTTACAATGACTGGGCATGGCCCTTCACCTTTATGGACGACTGTCTGCCGTGGCCGTCGCGTTCGCGGCTCTAGGTGCATGCTCGAAAGCGCCGCACGTGCCCGAATGCGACCGACTGAAGGACAGCCCGACGGGGTGGTTCCAGAGGTTTCTAGGAAGGTCACCGGGGGGTGGTTCCAGAGGTTTCTAGGAAGGTCCACGAACGAGAGCCGCGAACCACCCCGCGAACCACCCCCACGAACCACCCCCGCGACAAGACCGCCATTCACCAGACCTCCGTCGGCTTGGTTGATCGCCATCTCGGCTCTCGTTCGTCGACCTTCCTAGAAACCTCTGGACCACCCCCGGTTCGTCGACCTTCCTAGAAACCTCTGGAACCACCCCCGCGATTTCACGCACGCTTGCCCGAAGGACACCGCCTCCAGGCTCGATGCGCCCCGTGTGCGCCGCGCCAAAGACCCTCCGGCTACCGCAGGACCCCGCTTGTTTCGCTTACCCGTAAGGTGCGCGAGCTGGGCAACGTGGTCGAGCGTGCCCAAATGTGACTGATGAAACCCAGCCAGAGGATGCAGGCGACCGCGAGATTGAAATATCGCCAAAGTAAGTCGGCAAGAGGAAAGTCGTCGAGGGCATAGCGCGCCAGCGTATTGCGGCTCGTCAGGCCCGCCACGAAGACCAGGAGTGGCAGCGCATTCTTGATCCTTCGCCCGACAAAGACCACGGCAGGGAGCAGTAGGCAATAGGAATAGTCTTTGAACCGCGGCAGCAAGAAAGCATATACGATGACCATTCCCATCACTCGCTCAAGCAGGACGCCGCGATCTACGTCAGGGGTGCGCATCGTCCGACCGACTGCCATGGCAGTTATCGCAACGACGACAAGACAAATAGCGACATAGACCGCTGTCGGTGATATGGCTGCGAGCATAGCTCTCCTGTTTGCTAGATGTTCATGGATGTCCCTAAGCAAGGGGAGAATCGCGGAGTTCGTCGGCCCACGCTCGTCGACTCCTCCGAGCATCTTCAGGTACTGCCATAGTCGAGAGGGGCTCCCACCAAAGGAGATGATCGGTGACACACCGCCGACCAGTGCCGTAGCGATGAAAATGCGAAACCTTCGACGGTCGGTAGTCAGCAAGGTGAGAGGAAGAAAGAACAATGGTGTCAGCTTCGCAACTGACGCGCACACGACGAGCACAGCGAAGAGGATAGTTCGGCCTCTCAGCAAGGAGAGAAAGGCGATCCAGAGAACGAAAGCCTCCAAGGTTGCGACGTTGCCAGCGAAGAGATCATTGAAGACGGCATCGGAAAAACCCAGGATCACTAGGACGAACAGAACGAGAGTGTCCCGTACCTCAAGGCAAGCTCGCCAGATCAGCATGAGGCCGGCCAGGCAAGCGACCTTCAGACCGACATAGGTTGCAACCGCGGTCCCCAGCGGTAGCACGGTAAACGGTCTTAACAGGTATAGAATCGCAGGAGGATAGAGATAGGGCAGAACTACCCGTTGGCCTGCGACCCTGCTGAGATTGTCCAGGTTGTACGGGTCCAGTCCTGCCCTCTGTGCCTTAGCCGCCCAGTAGTAGATCATGAAGTCCCAGTTTCCTGCCGTTCGCAAATGCCAGAAACGCCAGAGGCACAACAGCACAAGCATCAGGACCACCGCGGTTCGCCACGTCGGCGGCTCTAGCCGTGCGCCTAATAGTCGCAACCGGGAGGTCTCCACCGTCAGAGGGCGTGTTCCGCTAACTGCGGCTGGTTCCGTCGGGAAAACTGATTGTCCCGTAGCCATTTTGTGCCGTAGCCTACCCCAATCTCGGCTCCACAAACAGTCCTCCAAGTCAGGCCCGTCAAGACTCCTTGCGAAGTCTGCCGAAGCTGGGTTCGTTGGGCACAAGGCACAGAAGCCCCATTTCTCCGTGCGTCGTCACGCCTACAAATGTCCGATGCCAGAGGGTGCAGATCTCGAATTGACCGAGAATTGCAGTGGAGTTGGACGGTCGACTGCGTCCCAGGTGACAAAGTATCCGGCGGCGTAATTTGTAGTTCTTCGCGCATTCGGGTGAAGGAATATCGAGCGAAAAGCGTGAGGCAGGACAGTGAATTACCCCTCCCGACGGTAGCGTCAAGGACAAGTTCGCTTCGCTCATCGCCTGCGGCCGGCCCCGAAGGTGGTTCCAGAGGTTTCTAGGAACCCCCCCCGAAGGTGGTTCCAGAGGTTTCTAGGAACGAGGAAAGACGGTACCCGCAATCCAGCGTGATCGAGTTGGCAGGGGACGCTTGTGACAGCTTGGATTGCGAGAACCTGATTGTCTGGGGCTGGCCAGCACGGAAGCCTATGTGGCAGCGCTGCAGATTGCCTGTCGATGGCAAACGCCGGGCAGAGCTTCGCTTTGGCCGCTCGGCTGGAGGTTCTGTGACGGCGTGAGGCCACTCGATCACGCCGGGGCATTGAACGGCAAGGCAGGCGGGAATGACCACAGGGGAAACATGTCCGCCAGCTCGCGCGCCCGGTCGCGCAGGCGCTGGGCACCGGCGCGGAAGGCGTCGACGAAGGCGCGGTAGCGGACGCGAAACTCCATTTCCGTCGAATCATCGGTCGCATGGACGAAGGGCGCGGGGCTGCGGTCGGTCCTGGCGGGCTTGCTTTGTGGATCCTGGGCCAGGATCGCGGCCACGCCCATGGGCTGACGCCCCTTCTCCTTGTTCTCGGCTGCGGCATTGGCCTGGATCTCCCCGACGATATGACGACACTCGGCCTTGCGCTGATCTGCGGTCAGGTGTTGCAGGCACGGCAGCGGCGTGAGCTTGATGTCGAACGTGGTCGCGAACCGCGAGGCGAACACGGTCTCGCCGCGCTGGCGGGCAAGATACTCGGCACTGCGGTCGAACCAGGTGCCGCGCAAGATCTCGCCAGTGGTGAGGGCAGCAATGCAGTTGGGACCTGGCCATGCGCCAGGGGTCCAGACCAGACCTTCCTTCGCTCCATGGGCCAAGATGTAGCGCAAGCGAGCATGGGCGGCTTTCTCGTCGGCGACAACGATCGAGCGATAGCGCCGGGACCAGAAACGCTCGCGCCACAGGTGAAGGCGCCCGGCCTCCTTGGCGACGTTGGCATTCACGAATTGCATGAATTTCGCGAGTTGACCGGCGCTAGCGGGCGACAGGAGAAAGTGGGCATGGGTGGACAAGAAGACGAAAGCATGGATGGTCATGCCGTAGAGGGTCTGCGCCTTGCCAATCACGCCGACGACCAGGTCGGTGAGTTCGGGAGAAGGCCTGAGCAGTAACCTGCCTTGCAAGGTTCGGGTAGTGATCTCGACGAGGGACTTTTCGGGGATGAAGCGGAGTGGTCGCGGCATGCATGCCTATCGGCCAGCGACGTCACCGAGTTGCTTGGTCCGAAATCCGGACCGCGGTCGGCGCTGCAGGAGAAACCTCTGGCACTTCCCCCGGGCACTTCCCCCGGTGGCGGGCACTTCCCCCGGCGGCGGGGAGAAACCTCTGGCACTTCCCCCGGTGGCGGGCACTTCCCCCGGCGGCGGGGAGAAACCTCTGGCACTTCCCCCGCCGCACTTCCCCCGGCGCACTTCCCCCGGCACGCCCTTCCCCCGGCACGCGCCGGTCCGAAATCCGGACCGCGGTCGGCGCTGCAGGAGAAACCTCTGGCACTTCCCC
>OCTA010000485.1_pt1 | contig 36555 bp, 33 predicted proteins | sample 1538991 | NCBI WGS metagenome assembly OCTA01 (sample SAMEA3539302, study PRJEB22396) | soil metagenome | biome: tundra; feature: field; material: soil | place: USA | collected 2010-05 | depth 0.15 m | reverse complement strand
TGTGGGGAACGGACTGGCCCTCGAAGGGAGTCCGCTCGATGCGCCGGAACGTCGATGATTTCCTCGCGCTTCCTCTTTCGGACGCGGTGCGGCGGAAGATCCTTTTCGACAACGCCGCCGCGCTCTTCGCCTCGGGGTGACAGCGCGCGCGGTGCTAGCATCCTGCGAAGAAAATGCTGGCGCTCAGAACGTCCGAGATCCGCGACAAGTACTCGGGCGAGGTGATCGGCGAGGTGCAGGAGGACACGCGCCGGGACCTCCGCGCGAAGATCCACCGGGCATTCCAGGTCAAGGGGGCCGTCAGGGGGACGAGCTTCGAGCAGCGCGCCGAGCTCGGGCGCCGCATCGCGCTGCGCCTCGGAGAGCGCCGTGCCGAGCTCGAGGAGCTGATGGTCCGGGAGGGCGGCCAGCCCCGCAAGTTCGCGCGGTGGGAGATGGACCGGGCCATCGCGAGCGCGGCGAGTCTCGAACGCAGGCTGGAGCTCCTCAAACCTCGGGAGCTCCCCGCCGCTTCGGGAAGGAACTTCCTCACCCGCGAGCCGTACGGAGTGGTCGGAGTCCTCCCGCCGCGCAACACGCCTCTCGTCGTGCCGCTTTACACGATGCTCTGCGCCCTCGGGGCCGGGAACTCCGTGGTGGAGAAGCCCTCGAGCCTGGTTCCTCTCATCTGCCAGCGGCTCGTCCAGATCGCCGTCGAGGCTGGCTGTCCGGCCGACAGTGTCCAGATCTCGACCTGCCCCGGGGAAGACGCCGCGTGGGAGTTCATCGAGAACCCCGAGGTCGACGTCCTCGTCCACTATGCATCCAGCCCCGTCGGCAAGGACAACCTGATCAAGATGGGCTCTTACCTCGAGAGAACGAAAAAGACGCTCGGCGAGTGCATGCTCCATGTTGGCGGCCGGATGAAGAAGTACGTCCCCGAGCTCGCGGGGAACGACCCGTTCATCGTCCTCGAGAGCGCGGACCTTGCGCAGGCTGCCGCCGCCGGCCTCCTCGGAGGTTTCGCGCACAGCGGGCAGCTCTGCATCGCCGCAAAGCGGTTCCTCGTGCAGCGCTCGATCGCCATGGACTTTCGGGAGCGCCTCGTCGAGGGTATCCGCGGGCTGAAGGTGGGCGATCCGCGCGACGAGGAGACGGACATCGGCCCCATCGGAAAGCACGAGAGCCTGGACATCGCGACGTATCAGGTCCGGGAGGCCCTGGAGCGCGGCGGCCGTCTTCTCATCGGCGGCAAGGCCGACGCCCCGTTCTTCACCCCGACGCTGATCGAGTTCGAGAAGGCGCAGATCCTGGGGCGGAGCGAGGAGGAGAAGCCCTTCCTCTGGACCGAGGAGGCTTTTGCTCCCGTTCGTTCCTTCGTGGTCTTCGACACCCTCGAGGAGGTAGTCGCTCTGGCCAACGACGGCCGGTACGGGCTCGGCGCGAGCGTCTTCGGAGAGCCTGCGGCGGCGTCGGCCATCGGCCGGGATCTCGCGGCCGGGAGGGTCATGATCAACGAAGGGCCGCTCTACAGCGACATCTCGCTGCCGATCGGCGGGATCCGCGACAGCGGGCTGAACGGTTCGACCGACAAGCTCGAAGAGATGGCCTACATCAAGCGGATCCATTTGGCGACGTGAAGCCGGACCTTCCCGGTGGCGGCGGCGCCTCCCCCCGGTTAGACTCGCCGCCGCGCGATGGCGATCTTCGGAAAGAGCGGCGGTCCGGCGCCCCCGGGCCGTGAAGACCCGGAGTCCCGCTCTTCTTTCATCGGCCCGGAGATCCGGTTCCAGGGAGAGCTCCTCGGGGACGAAGACGTCCTCGTGGAGGGTCGCCTGGAAGGCCGCGTGAAAATCTCGAAGGCGTTTCGGGTCGGCCCTCACGGCGTCGTTCTGGCCGAGGTCGCGGCCGGCACGGTGGCCATCGCGGGGCGCGTCGTCGGCAACGTGAGCGCCGACGAGCGTGTGGAGCTTCTCCCGACCGGCATTCTCGAAGGCAACATCAAGGCTCCCCGCATCGTCATCGGCGAGGGGGCCCGATTCACGGGGCGCATCGACATGAGCGGCGGGGCCGGACCCCCGTCGCCGTCGAGCTGACCCGCACGCGAAAGGAACGCATCGACATGGCCTCGTCCGCACCCATCCATGGAAACTGGATCGCAGGAAAATGGGTTCCCGCCCGTTCCGCCCGAACGTTCGAGAACCGCAACCCCGCCGACGTCACCAACCTCGTCGGCCGCTTCGCCGACTCCGACGCGCGCGATGCGAAAGACGCAGTCGACGTCGCCGCCGAGGCCTACAAATCCTGGCGCCTCGTGCCGGGCCCGCAGCGGGGAGAGATTCTGTACCGCCTCGGCGAGATCCTTCGCGACCGCAAGGAGGACTACGCGCGCGACATGACGCGCGAAATGGGAAAGGTCCTCAAGGAAGCCCGCGGGGACGTCCAGGAGGCCATCGACATGGCCTTCCTCATGGGCGGCGAGGGCCGGCGCCTGCACGGGCAGACGACACCTTCCGAGCTGCCGAACAAGTTCGCGATGTCGGTGCGGTCGCCGATCGGCGTCTGCGCCTTCATCACGCCGTGGAACTTCCCGATGGCGATCCCGGCCTGGAAGACGACGGCCGCCCTCGTGTGCGGCAATACGGTGGTCATCAAACCTGCCACGGACACGCCGCTCTCGGTCGTGAACTTCGCGCGCGCTCTCGAGGACGCGGGCCTCCCGCCCGGCGTCTTCAACGTGGTCACGGGCAGCGGTTCGAAGGTGGGCATGCCGCTCCTCAAGGACCCGCGCGTGAAGGTCGTTTCCTTCACGGGCTCGACGGCAGTGGGGCAGACGATCAACGAGGCGTGCGCGCCCACGTTCAAGCACGTCCATCTCGAGATGGGCGGCAAGAACCCGATTCTCGTCATGGACGACGCGAACCTCGAGCTCGCCGTCGACGGTGCGATATGGGGCGCGTTCGGCACCAGCGGCCAGCGCTGCACGGCGTCCTCGCGCCTCCTCGTCCACAAGAAAGTCGTGCGGAGGTTCACGGCGATGCTCGCCGAGCGCGCGAACGCGTTGAAGGTCGGCAGCGGCCTCGACGAAAAGATCGAGATGGGGCCGTCCATCAACGAGAGCCAGCTCGACACGGTCCTCGATTACATCTCCATCGGAAAGGACGAGGGCGCCAAGTGCGTCGCCGGCGGCCGCCGTCTCGCGGGCAAGGCGCACACGAAGGGCTGGTTCGTGGCGCCCACCGTATTCACCGACTGCAATCGCAGGATGCGCGTCGCGCGCGAGGAGATCTTCGGGCCCGTGACGTCCATCGTGCCGATCACGTCGCTCGAGGAGGGGATCGACATCGCGAACGACAGCGACTACGGCCTCTCGTCGGCCATCTTCACGCAGGACGTGAACAAAGCCTTCGTCGCGATGCGCGACCTCGAAGCCGGAATTTTCTACGTGAATCTTCCGACGATCGGCGCAGAGACGCACCTGCCGTTCGGCGGCGTGAAAAAGACGGGGAACGGGCACCGTGAGGCGGGTCTCGCCGCCCTGGACGTTTTCAGCGAGTGGAAGTCGATCTACGTCGACTACTCGGGCACGATCCAGAAGGCCCAGATCGACGTCCCGGCCGGAGCCGCCCGACCACCGAAGAAGAGGACCTGAAAGGGCCGGAGCGGATGGGCACTCCTGTCCTCTGGCTTCTGCCCTTTGTCGCTCTCGTCCTCTCGATCGCGATCCTGCCCCTCGTCATCCCCGGCCGTTGGAGCCGGCCCGGCTTTCAGGCGATCGTGGCCTCTCTCGCGGCATTGCCGATCGTCGTGGGCCGGCCGCAAGCCCTCGGCCAGGTCGCGCACGATTACGTCGCGTTCGTCCTGCTCCTCGGCTCGCTGTACGTCGTCGCCTCGGGCATCCGCGTCACGGGCGACGTCCCCGCGCACCCCGCGACGAACACCGGGCTCCTCCTTCTGGGCGGGCTTCTGGCGTCGATCATCGGGACGATCGGGGCGTCGGTGCTCCTCATCCAGATCGTCCTCGAGGTCAATTCCGAGCGGAAAAACGTGTCACACACGGTGCTCTTTTTCATTCTCGTGGTCTCCAACGTGGGCGGCTGCCTCACGCCGCTGGGCAATCCGCCGCTCTTCCTCGGATATCTCGCCGGCGTGCCCCTCTTCTGGACGCTGCGGCTCGTCGAGGAGTGGGCTTTGGCGATCGGCCTCCTCCTCGGTGTGTACTACCTGGTCGAGCGGCGGGAGCACGCGCGGGAGTCGCCCAAGGCTCTTCGCGCCGACGAGACGACGAGACGGCCGATCCGCGTGACGGGGCGATGGAACTTTCTGCTGCTCGCCGGCGTCGTCGGCGCCACGGCACTTCTCGACTCGCCGTTCCGCGAGGCCGCCTATCTCGCGTGCGCGGCCGCGAGCTTCCCTCTGACGCCCCGGGGGCAGCGGGAGAAGGTCGGCTTTTCGTGGCACCCGATCCTCGAAGTGGCGATTCTCTTCGCGGGCATCTTCGTCGCAATGGAACCGGCGCTCGTCGTGCTGCGCGAGAGGGCGCCGACGCTCGGTCTCACGCGTCCGTGGCATTTCTTCTGGGCAGCGGGATCGCTCTCCGCGTTGCTCGACAACGCGCCCACGTACGCCGCGTTCTTCGCGGTCGCGCGCGGCCTGGGCCGGCCGGAAGTGGCGGGCGTTCCGGCGAACATCCTGGAGGCGATTTCGGTGGGGGCCGTCTTCTTCGGCGGCCTGACATACATAGGAAACGCGCCCAACTTTCTCGTGCGGTCCATCGCGGTGTCCCGCGGCGTGGCGATGCCGTCGTTCTTCGGTTATGCGGCGCGTGCAGCGGCCGTCCTTCTGCCGCTGTTCCTGCTTCTCACGCTGATTTTCTTCCGCGGCTGAGGGGCCGGGCGGCGTCCCGGGATCCTACGAGGTGATGCCCTTCGCCTTCCGATAGGCGGGGAGCGCCGCCGCGAGAATCCGCACGGCATCCCGGAGGTCGTCTTCCTTCAGGACGTAGGCGATGCGGATCTCGTCGAGCCCGAGGCCCGGGGTGACGTAGAAGCCGCTGGCGGGTGCGACCATGACGGTCTTCCCCTCGAGCGCGAAGTCCGAGAGGAGCCAGGCGGCGAAGTCGTCGCTGTCCTGAACGGGCAGGCGCGCGACGAAGTAGAAGGCCCCCTCGGGCTTTCGGAGGAAAACGCCGGGAATCTTCGAGAGCCCCTCGTACAGCGTGTCGCGCCTCTTCTGGTACTCGTTGATGAGGCCCTGGTAGTACTCCGGTCCCAGCTCCAGCGCTCCGGGTGCGATGTACTGGGCCAGCCCCGGCGGCGAGAGGCGGCCTTGGGCCATGCGGTTGCAGGCCCCCGCCACGTCGGTGTTGCGCGTGACGAGGGCGCCGAGCCGGATGCCGCAGGCGGAGAAACGCTTCGAGAGCGAGTCCACGACTACGACCTCGTCCTCGAACCCCGCCAGCGAGAGGCTGCTCACGGACTCCCGGCCGTCGTAGAGAAACTCCCGGTAGACCTCGTCGGACACGAAGAAGAGGCCGTGGTCCCGGCAGAACTCCGCCGCGCGGACGATCTCCTCCTTCGAGTAGACGGTCCCGGTCGGGTTGTTCGGATTGCAGAGGAGCACGAGACGGGTTTTCGGCGTCAGCGCCTTCTCCCACTCGGCGCGCACCGGAAGGTGGAAGCCATCCTCGCCATGCGTGACGATCGGGCGCAGGCTGAGGCCAGCCATCGCCGCGAACGAGCGGTAGTTCGTGTAGAGGGGCTCCACCGTCAGGATCTCGCCGCCCGGATCGGCGCAGGCCATGAAGGCGAAGAGCAGCGCCTCGCTGCCGCCGGTCGTCGCGAGAACTTCGTTGGGCTTCAGGGCGATGCCGAGCTTTTCGTAGTACGCGTGGAGAAAGTCGAGATACTCCGGGGTCCCGTTCGAGGGCGAGTAGGCGTAGGTCTTGTCTTTCAGCGTCGTCAGTCGCCGGCGCATCGGCTCCGGCGTCTCGAGGTCGGGCTGGCCGATGTTCAGGTGATAGACCTTCACGCCGCGCCTCTTCGCCTCGTCCGCGAGAGGCATGAGCTTGCGGATGGGCGAGGCGGGCATGGCGATTCCGCGGCTGGAGACGCGGGCGGCAATCCTGGCGGTGGTACTCATGGCCGAGCCAGACTAGCACCCGGGGTCGCTCGTCCACATGCGAAGTGTGCTCAGGCTCCCGCGCCCGGGGGCGCCAGCCCCGCGGCCTCGAGCAGCGCCTTCACGTCGCCCGGCACCGGCGCGGTGAAGGTCATTTTTTCGCCTGTGGTCGGATGCTTCAACGTGAGGCGCCAGGCGTGGAGCGCCTGACGTGGAAAGGTCCGGCAGAGCTCGCGCAACGTCTCGTCCACAATCCCCTTCCACCGCGGCGCGCCGTACGTGGGATCGCCGACGATGGGAAGGTGGAGCGCCTTGAGGTGGACGCGGATCTGGTGCGTCCGGCCCGTGACGAGGCGGCACTTCAGGAGCGTGAGGCCGGAGAGAGGGCCCGAAGATTCGGAGAGAATCTCATAGAGAGTGGAAGAGTCGCGGCCCTCGCTCTTCGAAACCGCCATGCGCTTGCGGTCGGCCGGGTCTCGGCGGATCTTCAGGTCGATGCGCCCCTTTCTCAGCGGCGCCTTGCCGTAAACGGCCGCCAGATATTCCTTTTCTAAGAATCTCTCTTTCATCGCTCGACCAAGAACCGCCATCGCCCGCTCCGTCTTCGCAACAACGAGAACGCCGGAGGTGTCCTTGTCGAGCCGGTGGACGAGCCCGGGCCTGTCGGCGGGACCGGCCCACTCCTTCGAGCGGTGGAGAAGCGCGTTCACGAGCGTGCCGTCGCGGTGTCCGACGGCGGGATGGACGACGAGGCCGGGCGGCTTGTTCAGAACGAGGATCTCGGAATCTTCGAAAAGGATGGAGAGAGGAATGTCCTGCGCGACGAGCTCGGGCCTCGCGGGGGAAGGCGCCGGAAGCTCGATCGTGATGTCTTCTCCCGCTTTCACCTTCTCAGAAGATTTTCCCGGTTCTCTTCCGTTCACCCTCACGAGCCCGCTGCGAATCCACTCCTGGATCTTCGTGCGCGAGGCCTCGGGAAGATCGTTCAGGTGTCGGAGCAGCACGAGGTCGAGGCGCTCGCCGGCGTCGCCCCGGTCGGCGCGGATCATGCGCCGCGGCCGGGGCGCCCCGGTCACGCGGCGGCGGGCGCTGGCGCCGTCTTGCGGCGCAGGGCCCAGAGCACCGCCGCCACGGCGACGCCGCAGAGAGCGATGAACTGCGACGTCGACATCACGCCGAACACCGACCCTCGCGGGTCGCCCCGGAAGAGCTCGATCGTGAAGCGCAGGAGCGCGTAGCCGAAGAGGTAGCGCACGAACGTCTCGCCGGAGTACCGGCGGCGCTCGAGAACGAGGAGAAGAATGCACAGGACGAGCGTGCCCACGGCTTCGTAGATCTGGGTGGGGTGAAGGGGGACGTCGAGCGGCACGCCCACGTTCTCGTGCGCCTTCGGGTCGGTGAACGTGATCGCCCAGGGGAGCGCGCATTCGCGACCCCAGCAACAGCCCGCGAGGAGGCAGCCGACGCGGCCCAGGGACTGTCCGAGCGCGACAGACGGCGCCGCGATGTCGGCGAAGGTGAAGAAGGGGATCTCGCGCTTGCGAAGGAGCACGACCGTGGCCACGAGCGCGCCGATCAGGCCGCCGTAGAACACGCCGCCGGCCCGCGCGAGGTCCTTCAGGCCGCTCCAGGACGAGACGTATTGCGGCCACTCCACGATGACGAGCAGGAGCTTTGCGCCCACGAGGCCCGACAGGAGAAGCCAGATGCCGATGTCCGACGCGGCATCCGGCGCGACGCCGAAAGAGGGCGCGCGCCTCCTCACGAGCCACAGGCCCGCGAGAAAGCCGAGCGCCATCATCAGCCCGTAACTCGGGAGCGCGAAGTCCCCGATGTGGATCAGCTCTGGGTGCATGTCTCGGGCTCTTTCTGCGGATGTCTCCAGATGTCCCACGCGAGAAGGACGACGCCCACGCTGATCGCGCTATCGGCCACGTTGAAGGACGGCCACTCCCAGCGGTTGACGTAGAAACGCAGGAAGTCCGTCACCGACTGAAAGCGAATGCGATCGATGAGGTTCCCGACCGCCCCGCCGAGGACGAGGGCGAGCGCGGTCTGCAGGCGCGTGAGCGTCGCGGGCGAGGTGAGGGACCACCCGAGGATGCCGAGGAAGACCCCGAACGCCACGAGCGTAAGAATCGTCGTCCGCGCGGGTGAGTCGGTGAGCGCGAAGAGGCCGAACGCGGTGCCCCTGTTCTTGACGTGCGTCAGGTCGAAGAAGCCCCGGATGACCGGTATCGTGTCGTGAAGGGGAATCCGCGCGGCCACGATCGCCTTCGTGACCTGGTCCAGCACCACGACCGCAAGCGAGACTCCGAAATAGACGAGCCGGCGCGGCACGGCAGGATTCTACTCGCCGACGACGCGGCGGCAGCGCGCGCAGATCCCGTCGGGTCCGGGCTCGACGTTCTTCCGCATCTGCCAGCAGCGTGGGCACTTGACGCCCTCGGCGGGGCGGACCAGCAGAGTGAGACCGCCGTAGAGGTCGCTCTGTTCGGACGCTCGCGTCGCCGTCGAGCGCACGACGAGCGGCACTCCGAGCACCTCGGCGAGTTTTTCTTCTGAAAGGGATGAGAGAGCGAGGTCGGCGTCGAGAGCAGGGCCTGGACCGATTTCGACGGCGGCCTGGGCGGCGGATCCGACCTTCCCGTCCCGTCGCAAGGGCTCGAGCCGCGCGAGGAATTCCGCTCGAAGCGCGAGGACGCGGCCCCAGGCCTCTCTTTCACTCGAAGGAATCTCTGGGAGCTGGAGGTTGCTCCAGCTTTTCAGGAAGAGCGCTGAGGGATTCGCTGCATTCCCGGGGATGGCTTCCCAGATCTCTTCCGCCGTGAACGGGCAGATCGCACAGAGCGCAACCGCGATCGTCTCGGCGAGGCGGTAGGCGGCAGTCTGCGCCGAGCGCCGCACCGGATCGTTCGCGGCGAGAACGTAAAGGACGTCCTTGCGCACGTCGCACCAAAAGGCAGACAGGTCCGTCGTCACGAGCTCGAGGAGGCGCCGCGACACGACGTGAAACGCATAGGCGCCATAGGCGTCTCTCGCTTCGTCGGCAAACTGCGCCGCGACGTCGAGCACCCACCGATCGAGGGGCTCGAGGCGGCTGGCGGGCACGCTGTCCTTCGCCGGATCGAAGTCGAACAGATTCGACAGCAGAAAGCGCGCCGTGTTGCGGATCTTGCGATACGCCTCGGCCGTTCGCTTGAGGATTTCCTCGGAGACGGGGTCGTCGGTCGTGTAGTCGACCGAGGCGACCCAGAGCCGCAGCACGTCGGCGCCGTCTTTTTTGATGACGTCCTGCGGGTCCACCGTGTTTCCGAGCGACTTCGACATCTTCCGGCCGTCGCCGGCCACGACGAAGCCATGTGTGATCACGGCGTCGTACGGGGCGCGGCCCGTGAGTGCGACGGACGTGAGAAGCGACGACTGGAACCAGCCGCGATGCTGGTCATGGCCTTCGAGATAGACGACCGGCGTCGGGGGTTTTGCCGTGTACGGATCCGGCAGCCCGTAGTCGCCCGACCGGAGCACTGCCGCGTGCGACACCCCCGAGTCGAACCAGACGTCGAGAATGTCCTTGACCTTCTCGAACGACCTCCCGCCGCATCGAGAACAAGCGGGAGACAAAGAGGAGGATGAAGAGGAAGAGGAGGAAGAAGAAGATTCTCTTAGAAAGTAGGAGGGGGGGAAGCGCTCGTCGTCATACCACGCATCGGCCCCATGCTGGCGGAACGTCTCCCTGACCCTTTCGAAGAAATCTTCTCTTTCTCTCTTTTGCTTCTCTCCGACGTTTCCTTCGACCGCGGGATAGTGCGACACGACGCCCTTCTCTTTGCACTCGGTGCACCGCAGGAACGTGATGGGCGAGCCCCAGCGGCGCTGGCGCGAAATCGTCCACTCGAGGCGGTTCTCGACCATCGCGCCGATGCGGTTCTCGCCGAAAGGAGGAATCCACTTGACGCGGTCGTGAATCTCGGCGAGCGCCTCGTCGCGGATCGCGTGCAGGTCGATGAACCACTGATGCGTCGCGCGGAAGATGACCGGTTGCTTGCACCGCCAGCAGTGGGGATACGAATGAGAGAGGGATGTCTTCGAAAGAAGGAGAGCGCCGGACTGATCCTTTTCGGGATGGTCACGGAAGGAAGATGCTTCCGCCGCGTTCCTTGCGAGCGCAGAGAGAACGGCGTCGTTCGCACTCTGGTCGGGCGTTTTCGGGATGACCACTCTCTTCCCGCGTAGAAACTCCGGCGCGTTCGCGTCGTAGAAGCCGCCTTCGTCCACGGGGCAAAGCGCGGCGTCGTCGACCGCGATACCGTGCCGCCTCACGACCTCATAGTCGTCGCGCCCGTGCCCGGGCGCCGTGTGAACGAGGCCCGTGCCGTCGCTCGTCGAGACATGCTCGCCCAGAAGGAAACCGAAATTGTCGAATGAGTCGGACGCGAACGGGCGGGCGTATCGCGGCGCGAGTCCCGCCCGGGCGATCGTCTCACCGCTTTTCTTCGAGTGGGGAAGAGGGGAGGCGTCGTGCCAGCCGAGCGCGGCCGTCACCTGCGAAACCAGCGCGTCGGCTACGAGATAGGCGGCGCCGGGTTCCGATTCCTTTTTCAGAAGAACGTATTCGATCTTCGGACCCAGCGTGATCGCTCGGTTGGCGGGCAACGTCCACGGCGTCGTCGTCCAGATCACCGCATAGAGACGCCGCACGCCAAGCGCGGCGAGCTCCCAGACGCTGCTGGAGAAATCGTCGACTGGCATCGGCATCGCGACGTAGATCGAAGGGTCGACCTTGTCCTCGTACTCGATCTCCGCCTCGGCGAGCGCGGTGCGGTCGCGCACGCACCAGAGCACGCTCTTGAATCCAAACGTGACGAGGCCCCGGTCGACGAATCCGCCGAAGGCCTTCGCGATCTCGGCCTGATAGGAGAAGTCCATGGTCCGATAGGGAGCCTCCCACCTGCCGAGGATTCCGAGGCGCTTGAAGTCGGCGCGCTGGTCGTCGATCCACTTCTCCGCGAACTTCCGGCAGGCCTGGCGGATCGCGACGTCGGACATCTCTCGCTTTTTTGCTCCGAGCTCCTTGTCCACGCTCAGCTCGATGGGCAGGCCGTGGCAGTCCCAGCCGGGCACGTAAGGCGAATCGAAGCCCGCGAGCGTCTTGCTGCGCACGACGAGGTCCTTCAGGATCTTGTTCATCGCCGTGCCGATGTGGATCTTGCCGTTCGCGTACGGCGGACCGTCGTGCAGGAGGAAGCGCGGGGCTCCCGCGCGCGCCTCCCGGATCCGCCCGTAGAGATTCTCCGCGTGCCACCGTGCGAGGCGGACGGGCTCTCGCCTCGGCAGGTCCGCCTTCATCGGGAACTCCGTCTTTGGCAGGAGGAGCGTGGACTTCCAGTCGCGAGGGCTCATGGTGAAGCCGCGGAGGTTACGCGGTCGGCCCGTGCCGGGCAAGGAGCCGGCCTTCAATTGATTCCAACTGATCATGTTGCGGGCGCGAGCCATCCCTTAGACTGCGCCGCGCATGGCGAGAATCCGGACAGGAGTCGTGGGATGCGGCTATCTCGGCCGACACCACGCTCGGATCCTGACGGAGCTCGCCGGCTCCGAGCCGGTCGGCTTCGTCGAGCCGGACGACGCCACTGCGAACGCGATCGAGGCAGCGCACGGGTCGAAGGGACTGGTCAGGAGGCGCTCCGTGAAGGAGCTCCTGGGCGCGGGCGCGACGGCGGTCGTCGTGGCGTCGCCGACCTCCACGCACGCCGAGGTTGCGGAAGAGCTTCTCGCTGGCGGCGCCGACGTCATGGTCGAGAAGCCCATCACGGTGAGCCTGGCCGAGGCGGACCGTCTCGTCGCTCTCGCGGAGGAGAACGGCCGCGTCCTGCAGGTCGGCCACATCGAGCGCTTCAACCCGGCGGTGGCCGCCGTGCGCCCGCTCGTCACGGACGTGAAGTTCATCGAGGCGCACCGCCTCGGGGTCTTCGTGCCGCGCGCGCTCGACGTGGACGTCGTCCTCGACCTCCTCGTCCACGATCTCGACATCGCGCTCGATCTCGTGAGAAGGCCGGTCACGGAGATCCGGGCCGTCGGCGTTCCGATCCTGAGCGAGAAAATCGACATCGCCTCGGTTCGCCTGTCGTTCGCGGGCGGATGCGTGGCGAACCTGACCGCTTCGCGCGTCTCGCAGGACAAGACGCGGAAATTCCGCTTCTTCCAGCCCGACTGGTACTTCTCGATCGACACCCAGAACCGGGACGTGACGGCCTTTCGCCTCGACCGGCTCAGCGGCCCGCCGCGCATCGTGCCGTGGCCCGTGACGGTCGAGCCGGCAGATCCCCTCACCGCCGAGGACGGCGCGTTCCTGAAGGCCTGCGCGGAGCGCAGCGAGCCGGAGGTGACGGGCGCAGCCGGCCGCGCGGCGCTGAAGCTGGCGCTCGACATCCTCGAGGAGATGGGGCGGGGACGATGAAGAAGGAGAGATCTGTTCGGAAAAGCAAGAAAGAGAATAAGAAGATTTTCTTGAAGGGTAAGAGGGAAGAAAAACGCATCGGCCTCATCGGAGGCTCGGGTCTGTATTCGCTTCCCGGCCTCGAGGTCACCAGCGAAGTCGCGCTCTCGACGCCCTTTGGCGCCCCTTCCGACTCTTATTTTCTCGGAAATCTTTCCTCGGTCCCCGTCGCTTTTCTCGCCCGACACGGGCGTCACCATTCCCTCCTGCCCTCCGAGATCAACTACCGCGCGAACATCTGGGGCTTCAAGAAGCTGGGCTGCTCGTGGCTTCTTTCGGCCTCGGCCTGCGGCTCGATGAAGGAGGCCTACGAGCCGACCGACATCGTCCTGCCGGACCAGTTCCTCGACCTGACGAAACGGCGCGTCTCGACGTTCTTCGGGGACGGCTGCGTGGGGCACGTGTCGTTCGCGCATCCGGTTTCGGCCGTCCTCCTCGACGCTCTCGAGGCGGCCGCGAAAGCGGAAGGCGCCGCGTGCCACCGGGGCGGGACGTACGTGTGCATCGAGGGGCCTCAGTTTTCGACGGTGGCCGAGTCGCTGCTCTACCGCTCCTGGGCCGCGGACGTGATCGGCATGACCAACGCGACCGAGGCGAAGCTCGGCCGCGAGGCGGGGATCGGCTACGCCTCTATGGCGCTCGTCACGGACTACGACTGCTGGAACGAGGCACAGGCCGCCGTCTCGGTGGAGGCCGTTCTCGCCGTGTTGAAGAAAAACGCAGGCACGGCGAATCGCGTCCTTGCGAACGCCGTCCGACACCTCGACCCAAACCGTCCGAGCGACTGCGCGGACGCCATCACGGGGGCCGTTCTCACGCCGAGGAACCGGGTTGGGCCCGCCACCTCGAAACGCCTCGCGCTGTTTTTGAAGAAGGACGAGAGATGACCGCACGCCGTATCGTCGTCACCGGCTCCGTTGCCTACGACTACCTCATGACGTTTCCGGGGAAGTTCCTCGACGTCGTGGTTCCCGACCGCATGGACCGCCTCTCGGTGTCGTTCCTCGTGGACTCCATGCGGAAGGTGCGAGGGGGCGTGGCTCCGAACATCGCCTACACGCTCGCGCTCCTCGGTCTCAGGCCCCTCGTCATGGCGACGGCAGGCGTCGACGCGCTCGACTACAGCCGCTGGCTCGCCGAGCAGGGCATCGACACCTCGTCCCTGCACATTTGCGACGACCTGTTCACGGCCTCGTTCTTCGTCTCCACCGACCAAGCGCAGAACCAGATCGCCACGTTCTACGCCGGGGCCATGGCGCGCGCGGCGACCCTGTCCTTCCGGGAGCTCTCGCCGAGCAGCGTGAGCCTCGCGATCATCTCGCCGAACGCTCCAGAGGCGATGGCGAAGTACGCGACGGAGTGCCGCGAGCTCCACATCGCCTACGTCTACGACCCGAGTCAGCAGGTCGCGCGGCTCTCGGGGGAGGAAATCCTCGACGGGCTCCGGGGCGCCGCGATGCTCATCGCGAACGAGTACGAGTTCGGCGTCATCGAGAAGAAGACCGGCCTCTCGGAAGCAGAGGTGCTCTCGCACGTGCCCGTCCTCATCGTGACGCGCGGCGCCGAAGGCTCCACGATCGAGCTCCGGGGCGGCCAGCCGGAAGCTCCCGCCGGCGCGACGACGTTCCGCATTCCGCCCGCCCGCCTCCGCGGGCCGGCGGTTGACCCGACGGGCGTGGGAGACGCGTTCCGCGGCGGGCTCCTCGCCGCACGTCACCACGGGCTGCCGTGGGAGGTCGCGGGCCGCGTGGGAAGCGTGGCAGCCGTCTACTCGCTCGAAGCCCTCGGACCGCAGCCGCCCCGGTATGCGGTCGCCGACTTCATCGCCCGTTACGGCGAGAACTTCGGCTTCGAAGGACCTCACGCGCGCGTCCGCGACCTCGCGCCGCGCTGAGGCTGATACACTCTCGGGTCCCATGAACGCCATCGAAGGGCATCTTTCCTCCGCGGGCCGGCGCTTCGGCGTCGTCGCGGCACGCGCGAACGACCTCGTCGTGTCGCGCCTCGTCGAAGGAGCTCTCGACGCGTTCCGAAGGACGGGTGCCGCCGACGAGGACGTCGTTCTCGTCCGCGCTCCCGGGGCGTGGGAGCTCCCGCTCGCCCTCCGCGATCTCGCGCGGTCCGGCAGGTTCGACGCGCTCGTGGCCCTCGGCGCCATACTGCGCGGCGGCACGCCGCACTTCGAGTACGTGGCGGGGGAGACGGCGAAGGGCGTTTTCCAGGTCTCTCTCGAGCTCGACCTTCCCGTCGCGTTCGGCGTCCTGACGTGCGACACGCTCGAGCAAGCTCTCGAACGGTCGGGCGCCAAGGGCGGGAACAAGGGATTCGAGGCGGCGATGGCCGCGGTCGAGGCCGCCGACCTCCGCGCCCGCCTGAAGAAAGCCCCGGCCCGCTCCGCGCGCCCAGCGCGCTGAGAGCCGGGCGGAGGACGCGCGTGAGCGGCCGCCGGCGGAAGTCCCGAGAGCTGGCGCTCCAGCTCCTCTACCAGAACGACCTCGCGGGGACGCCGCCCGAGGAGATGTTCCAACACACCGAGGAGTACGTCCTCGCGAAGCCCGAGGTCCAGGAGTACGCCCAGCGCCTCGTCACGGGCACGCTCTCGCGGCGCGACGAGCTCGATGCGAAGCTCTCTGAGCGCTCCGAGCACTGGCGTCTCGGGCGCATGGCGGCCGTGGACCGCAATCTCCTGCGCCTCGCGCTTTACGAGCTTCTTTACGAAGAGGACACGCCGGACCCTGTCGTGATCGACGAGGCCGTCGAGATCGCGAAAAAGTTCTCGACGCCGTCCTCAGGGCCGTTCGTGAACGGGGTTCTCGACGGCATCCGCCGCGCCACTTTCGGCCCGCGCGCCCAGACCGGAGGACGAAGCGGATGAAGGCTCGCGCGCTGCTTCTCGCACTTGTCTCTGCGTGCGCCGTCCCGGCCGCGGGGCAGGATGCGCCGGCCGCCGGGGAGTGGGCGCGTTACCGGCTGGACGGGCCCGCGCCGTGGCGGTATGCGCGCGCCGTGGAGGGAGCGGGCTATCGCGTCGTGCTTTCGTCGCCGGACGGGGTGGCGCTGGAAGCGCGCGTCGAGGTGTCCGCCGCGCCGCTCACGGCGGACGCTCCGTTCCCGCCCGCACCTGCGGCCCTCTCCGCGGAAGCGCGCGCGGCGCTCGCCGTTCCGCTCGCGGACGATCCCGACCTCGACTTGCTGTCCGAGAGGCTTCTCGCAGGCGCGAAGACGACGCTCGAGGCCGTGGAGCGCGTCGTCGCCTTCACGGCCCACCGGGTTCGCTATGCGCTGCCGGACGGCTCGCAGGAGACGGCTTCCCTCACGCTCCGCACGCGCCGCGGCTCGTGCGTGGGGCGATCGCTTCTCGCGGCCGAGCTGTTGCTCCGGGCGGGCGTTGCGGCCCGGCAGGTGACGGGTGTTCTGGCTGCGCAGCGCGCCCGGGAGCTCACGCCGGAGTCGCGCGCCGTGTTCAACGCGGACCTCGGCGGCGTGCGGCACCGCTGGATTGAAGTCTTCGTGCCCGGTCTCGGCTGGGTGCCTTCGGATCCGAGCGGCCTCGCGAATACCGTGACGGCGAAGCATCTCGCGCTCGAGAGGCAGCCGCCCGCCGGTTTTCACGTGGACGTCGCCGCCCGCTCCGCCGAGCTGAAGCGGCCCGTTCTCGAGACCGCCGGGGGCGGCCTGACGCTTTACCGGCCCCGCGGAGCGAGCATCGTGGAAGCCGTCGAAGGGGCGCCCCTCGACCCGCGGGCGCTCGCGGCCCCCGCGCTCCCGCGCCGCTGACGCCCGGCCTCTCTGTCGTTTACACTCGCCGACTCGATGCAACGCACGGCGACGGCGAGTACGAAGGGCGACGAAATCCTCAGGATCGAGGCGAAGTGGCGCGACCGCTGGGAGGCGGACCACGCGGCGTTCGTCGACACGGCGAAGGCGGGGGGCGACGGGACGTATCTCCTCGTCATGCTTCCCTATCCCTCGGGCGACCGCCTCCACGTCGGGCACGCGCGCACGTATTTTCTCACGGACGCGCTCCACCGCTTCCTGCGCCAGACGGGCGTGACGGTGTTCTGCCCGATGGGCTGGGACGCGTTCGGCTTGCCCGCGGAGAACTACGCGATCCAGAAGGGTGTCCACCCGCGCACGTCCACGCTCGCGAACATCGCGGCGATGAAGGAGCAGTTTCGGTCGTGGGGCGTTCTCTACGACTGGACGAAGGAAGTCACGACCTGCGAGCCGGAGTACTACCGCTGGAACCAATGGTTCTTCCTGAAGCTCCTCGAGAAGGGTCTCGCGGTCCGCAGGAAGTCCGCCGTGAACTGGTGCCCGTCGTGCCTCACCGTCCTCGCGAACGAACAGGCCGAGGGCGGCGTCTGCGAGCGGTGCGGCACTGCGGTCGTCCCGCGCGAGCTCGAACAGTGGTTCCTGAAGATCACCGACTACGCCGATCGCCTCCTGGACGGCCTCGACACGCTCGGCAAGTGGCCCGAGAAGGTCGTCACGATGCAGCGCAACTGGATCGGCAGGTCCACGGGCGCCGACCTGGATTTCGCGATCCCGTCGCTGAACGAGACCGTCCGCGTCTTCACGACGCGCCCGGACACCGTCTTCGGCGCCACGGCGCTCATCCTCGCGCCCGAGCACGCGCTCGTCCCGCGCCTTCTCGAAGGCAACCCGAAGCGGGCCGAGCTGGAGACGTGGGTCACGTCCGTGCGCAGTCAGGAGCGCATCGTGCGCGAGGCCGACGGAGCCGAGAAGGACGGCCGCGACACCGGTCGCACGGCGATCAACCCCTTCACCCGGCAGGAAGTGCCCGTGTGGCTCGCGAACTTCGTCATCGCGGACTACGGCACGGGCGCGCTCATGGCGGTGCCCGCGCACGACACGCGCGACTTCGAGTTCGCGAAAAAGTACGGCATTCCGATCGTCAAGGTTATTGAGCCGGGAAGAGAAGAGAAGAAAGAAGATTTTCTTAGAAGGGAAGAGGGAGAGGGCGACTGTTATACGGGCGAGGGCCGCCTCATTGCCTCTGGTCCATTCACAGAAGAATCTTCTTCCACAGCTCGCGAACTAATTTCGGCCGAAGCCGCGAAGAGAGGGATTGGCGGCCCGCGCGTGCGGTATAGGCTGCGCGATTGGCTCATCTCGCGCCAGCGCTACTGGGGCACGCCGATTCCCATGGTCCATTGCGAGAAGGACGGCTGGGTGCCGGTACCGGAGAGGGACCTGCCCGTCGTCCTGCCTAAGGACGCGCCGTTCACGGGCAAGGGCGGAAATCCGCTCGAGAAGGTCGCTTCGTTCGTCCAGACGACGTGCCCTTCGTGCGGCGGCCCGGCCCGCCGCGAGACGGACACGATGGACACGTTCGTGGACTCGTCCTGGTATTACCTCCGGTACATCGACCCGAAAAACGCCGGGGCGCCCTTCGACCCCGCCATCGTGAAGGAGTGGGCGCCCGTCGACCAGTACATCGGAGGCATCGAGCACGCGATCCTGCACCTCCTTTACGCGCGGTTCTTCGCGCGCATCCTCAAGGACCTCGGCCTCGTGACGTTCGAGGAGCCGTTTTCGGCGCTCTTCAACCAGGGGATGATCACGCGCCTGTCCCCGACGGGCCGCGTGGAGAAGATGTCGAAGTCGCGCGGCAACTCGGTGTCGCTCGACGCGCTCATCGCCGAGAAAGGCGCCGACGCCGTGCGCGCGTTCGTCCTCTTCCTTGGGCCCCCGGAGAAAGACACCGAGTGGAGCGACGAGGGCATCAGCGGGCCGGAGCGTTTCCTCTGGCGGGTCCGCGGCGCCGTGGACCGGTTTCTCGCGACGGGCGCCGACCCGCAGGCACAGCCGGCAAAGGCCGACACGCCCATGGCGCGCGCGCGCCACATGGCGATCAAGAAAGTCACGGAGGACTTCCGGGCGTTCTCGTTCCATACGGCCGTCGCGCACCTCATGGAGTTCCTCAACGGCGCCACCGTCCTCGTGAACGACGCGGGCGCGGACGCGGGAGAGACCGCGGCGACGCTGCGAACGCTCGTGACGCTGCTCCATCCCATCGCGCCGCACCTCTCCGAGGAATTGAACGAAAAGATGGGGGGAAAGAAGAGCCTGCTCGCGTCGGGTTGGCCGAGCTTCGATCCGGCGCTCGCCGAGATGGAATCCGCTTCCATCGCCGTGCAAGTCTCCGGAAAGGTCCGGGCGGAGCTCAGCGTCCAAAGGGGAGCCTCCGAGAAGGAGGTCGTTGCGGCCGCGGAAGCGAATCCGGCCGTGGCGCGCTGGCTGGAAGGCAAGCAGCGCGTGAAGACCATCTGGGTGCAGGACCGCCTGCTGAATATCGTTGTGCGATGAGGAAAGAGATCTTCCTCGTCGCCCTTCTCCTCGGTCTTCTCGGCTGTGGCTACTCCCTCGTGGGTACCGGGTCGAGCGCGCTGCCCCTTGGCGTCAAGACGGTCTACGTGCCGACGTTCATCAACGACACGACGGTGGTGGGCCTCGAGCAGCGCCTCACGGACGCCGTCATTCGCGAGCTGTCCGCCCGCGGGCGGCTGAAGCCCGTGGCCGACCGCTCGGCGGCCGACGCCGAGCTGTCCGGACGCCTGACCGCGTGCAGCGTCGCGCCCGTGCGCTTCGACGCGAACGGAATCGCCGTCGAATACCAGGTGACCGTGTCGGGAAAGCTCGTTCTCACCGAGAAAGCCACCGACAAGCCCATCTTCTCCGAGCCCGCGTACCTCTTCCGCCAGCCCTACACCGTGCCCTCGAGCGCCAGCTCGTATTACGACCGCGAGCGCGAGGCCATCGAGGCGATGGCCCGCCCATTCGCGCAGAACCTCGTCACGACCATCCTAGAGGGGTTCTAGGAAGAGCGCTTCTCAGCCGCTCACCTCTGGATGGGGTTGCCCCCGAGGTGCGAGCCGCTACTTCGCGACGGCCTTTTTCGCCTTGTTCACGGTCTTCGAGATCCGCGACTTGAGGCGGGAGGCGGTCTTCCTGTGGAGGACGCCCTTGCGGACGGCGACGTCGAGCTCGGAGACGGCGTTCGAAAGGAAGCCGCCGACCTTTTCGGCCTCGGTCTCCGCCGTCCTGCGGAGATTCTTCACGACGTTGCGGACCTGGGTGACGACGGAGCGGTTGCGGGCCCGGCGGCGGTCGCTCTGCGCGGCGCGCTTCCTGGCTTGCTTGGTGTTCGCCATGTGGGTTCGGTGACGCCTTTCTCTGGATGTAGTTCAGCGGGAGTCGCCGCCGAGGGACTTGAGGCGCTGGCGTGCGCTCTTGGCCTCGTCGGAGCCGGGGAACTGGTTGACGACGAAGTTCAGCTCGACCATGGCTTGCGCCTTCTCGCCGAGCTCGAGATGGGCGATGCCCTTCTTGAGGTGCGCTGCCGGGGCCTTGTCGCTCTGCGGATACGTGCGAAACAGCTTGTCGAACGAGGTGATCGCCTCGCGCGGCTTCTTCTGCGCAGACCAGCATTCGCCGGCCCAGTAGAGGGCGTCGTCGGAGAGATCGGTGCGCGGGAACTTCTCGGCGTAGTCCTCGAAACCCTGCCGCGCGAGATCGTATCGGCCGCGCTGGTAGTCGGCCGTGGCCTGCGCGAAGAGGTCCGCCGGCGTGATGCTTCCGCCACGCGGCGCCGCGGGAACCGGCGCGAGACCGGCGCCGCCAGCGCCCGGCGCGGCGCCGGACGTCGGGGGCGCCTGCGGGGCCGGAGAGGGTGCCGGCGGGACGACCACCGTCCCAGCAGGCGCGTGCCCCTGAGTCTCGGCGATCTGCTGGGAGAGCTGCGTGAGGCGCCGATTCGCGTCCTCGAGCTTCCCGGCGAGGGCCTGCATCTCGCGCGTCAGGTCGTCGAACTTCGTGCCCAGATCGGCGTTCGAGCGCAGGAGTGTCTGTGCCTGTTTGGCGAGGGTCTCGCTCAGCTTCGCGATCTCCTCCTTGGAGGACGACTGCTTCGAGACGACGTCGACTTCCTTCTCGACCGTCGAGAGGTGCTTGTGAAGGCCGTCGATGTCGCTTCCGCTGACACAACCGGTCACCGCCGCGAGAAATCCCGCGGCCAGGACGAGACGGCCGGCTCGCGTAGCGCGCTGGCGGGTCACTTCGCGGTGACGACGAAGTGGGCGCGGCGGTTCTTCTGCCACGAGTCTTCGTCATGTCCCGTGGCGAAGGGGCGTTCTTTGCCGTACGACACGGTCTTGATGCGGCTCGCGTCCACGCCGAGCGAAGTGAGGTAGTCCTTCGCGGCGTTCGCGCGGCGGTCGCCGAGCGCGAGGTTGTACTGCGCGGTGCCACGCTCGTCGGTATGGCCCTCGATCGTGAACTGGACGCCCGCGTACTTTTTCAGCCACGCCGCGTTCGCGGCGAGGACGTCGCGGGCATCGGTGCGAATATCGGCCTTGTCGTAGTCGAAGAAGGCGGGCTTCAGGTAGCTCGAGATCTCGCTGAGCGACTTCCGCGTGATGTCATCTGCGTCCACTCTCGGCGTCGGCTGTGGCGTCGGCGCGGGAGGCTCCACCGTCACGACGGTGGGCGTCGAGACAGGCGCGGGCGTGGGCGCAGGCGGTGGGGTGGCCTTCGGCTTGCTCGAGCAAGCGGCGACGAACGCAAGAGCGACGACCGTGAGCGAAACGACCTTGAGGGACTGCTTCATGGAATCTAGCCTCCGTTGACGGGGGAATGAGGGCGCCGGGCGGCGACCGCCCCGTCGGCGCCGTCATTCTAGCGTTTTGATCCACGAGGGGGAAAAATTGTTCCCGGACGACGTCACGATGCGCGCCGTGCCGCCGCCATCGGCGTTTCCGACCACGATCTGCGTGGAGTCGCCGCGCTGCACCTCCCAGGCGATCTTCGAGCCGTCGGGTGACCACGTGGGCCCTTCATTTGCGCCAGTTCCGCTCGAAATCTGAACGGTCCGCCCGGTCGCGAGGTCCATGACGCAGATCTGAAAATCGCCTTCGTTCCGGCAGGCGAACGCCAGCCGCCCGCCATCCGGTGAGAACGCCGCCTCGTCGTTCCAGTTCCCCGCGAGCGATACGCGCCGCACGTTCGCGCCTTCGAGGTCCATCATGAAGATCTGGGGCGTGCCCTGACGGTTCGACGTGAACGCCAGCTCGCGGCCGTTCGGGGACCACCGGGGCGTCGAGTCGATCGCCGCGTTCTCGGTGAGCCTTTTCAGGTTCGACCCGTCCGTCTGGACCGTGAAGATCTCGGTGTTCCCCTTCACGCTTCCGCAGAACGCGACCGTCTTGCCGTCGGGGGAGAAGGACGGCGACGCGTTGAGCTGCGTCGGGACCGGAATCTGGCGCTTGTCGGTTCCGTCCTTTCCGATGAGCCACAGGCCAGGCGTGTCTTTCTCATACGACTGGTACACGAGCTTCGTGCCATCCGGCGACCAGTCTGGCGCGAGCGACAGCGTGTTCGAATACGTGATGCGGCGCTGGTTGTCGCCGTCGAAGTCCATCGTGAAGATTTCCTTCACGACGTGCTTCCCCGCGACCCGTTCGCGGTCGGACGAGAAGGCGATCTTCGTGAGGAACGGCCCGGGCCTGCCCGTGAACTGGCGCACGAGGTCGCTCGCGAGCGTGTGCGCGATGCGGCGCACCGCGCGCAGCTCGCCGGAGTACTTCTTGCTCAGGATGGGCTTGAGCATCCCGAGGTCCCAGAGCATCGCCTCGACGACCACGTTCCCCCCATCGGGCGCGAGGTGCGTGTCGAGAAGGAACTGGGCCGACGTGGCCTTCCACGCGTCGCCCTCTTCGCGGTTCCGCGGCGGGCGCATCGCCTTCGGGTAGAGAGCCGGATCGGCCACGACGAAGACGCCGGAGCCCGCGAGGTCGTCGGAGAGCGTCGTGTAGAAGGGATCCACGCCCCGCGACTGGAGGTCGGGCGAGATCGGCGCGATCGTCATCGGAATCGCCAGCGGCCGCCGCGCTCCGGTGGCGCCGGTGAGCGTGAGATCGATGTTCGAGGGCTGCGCGACACCGGAAGGAGTCGGCGCACTCTTCGGCGCCTGGCCGAAAAGGGGAGCGCCCGAGAACAGGGCCGCTGCAGCCAGGAGAGCGCCGGCGCCCCTGACCCCTTTCAAAGAAACCTTCTCTTCTCCGTTTTCTCTTTCTTCTTTCAACGACTTCCCCTTCACTGGAATTTCAGGTGCACGCCGAGCGACTCGTTCCGGTAATCCGGCGGGAGCGGTGGAAGCGGGTTCGCGGCGAACACGGCACGCTCCGCGGCCCGGTCGTAGTAGCTCACACCCGACGATGAATCGACCTTGACGTCCGTCACCTGTCCGGAACGCATGACGCGGAACGAGACGACGCAGCTCGTGCCGTCGACCGACTCCGGCTTGAACCAGTTCGCGCCGATGAGCGAGAGGAGCTGCTCCACGTAATACGCGAAAGGGAAGTCGGCGTCGAACGAGGTGACCGATGCCCCGAAAGAGACACCCGCACCCGAGGTGCTGCCGTTCGCGGTCCCCGCGGCGCTCGGGAGCTCGAGCGCGGGTACGGCGGACTTCACGGCGCCCGGAGCGGCCTTCGGTTTCTCGGGCTTCGCGGGCTTCTTCGGCTCGGGCATCGCTTTCGCGGAAGGGAGGGTCTTTTCGAAGGGTTTCTCGATCACGGGCTTCGCCTTCGGCGCCGGCGCCGGCTCGGCCGGCGCGGCCACGGGGGCGGGAGCGGGCGCGGCCTGGGGCCGGCCGAGGGAGGCGGGGCTCACGACGCGAACGGGCAGGGACATCGGGATGAAGACCGGCGCCTTGCGCGGCTTGCCAATGAAGAGAAGGAGCGCGAGGAACCCAGCGTGCGCGAGAATCGAGACGGCAACCGTGAGGGAGCGCGGGGCGAGGCCGGTGCGCGCGCGCTGCGCGAGGATGTCCGAAACGGTGAGCGGTCCGGGAAGCGCCGCCGCGCGCGTCGTCATGGAGCGCCCTCGCCCCGGAGCTCGGTCACCATTCCGAGGCTCTCGACACCAAGCCGGTTGAGCGTGTCCATGGTCTCGACGACGACGCCGTACGCGAGGTTGCGGTCGGCCTTCAGGTAGACGGCCTTGTCGTGGCGGCGCGAGAGGATGAGATGGAGGCGCTCCTTGAGCTGCGACTTCGGAATGGGCGTCTCGTTCAGGTAGTAGTTCCCGTTCTTCGTGATGGAGAGGATGAGCGGGTCCTCGGGCGTCTTCGGAAGGTTCTGCGCGACGGACTTCGGAAGCTGGACCTCGACGCCCTGATGAAGGAGCGGCGCCGTGACCATGAAGATGACCAGAAGCACGAGCATGACGTCCACGAGAGGCGTGACGTTGATGTCCGAGAAGGCGTTTGCGTCGTCGTCGAGCTTGAAAGCCACGTGACGTCCTGCCCTAGGTGAAGTGGCGCTCGGCCAGGTTCATGAACTCGAGCTCGAAGTCGCGCATCTCGGCGCGCGCCGCGCGCATCTTCCCGCCGAAGTTGTTGTACGCGATGAGCGCGGGCACCGCGGCGACGAGGCCGGCGGCGGTGTTGATGAGGGCTTCCGCGATGCCCGGCGCCACGACGACGATCGACGTCGAGCCCTTCTGGGCGATCTGCTGGAACGCGATCATGATGCCCATGACGGTTCCGAAGAGGCCGATGAAAGGCGTGGCCGAGGCGGTGGTGGCGAGGAACGACATCCCGCGCCCGAGACGCGTCGTCTCGACCCCTGCCGCGCGCTCGAGCGCGCGCTCGATGGAGGCGAGGCTCTTCACGAAGAGGCGTCCGGTGTCGGCCGGCGCCACTTCGCGGCCGTCCTTCACCTGCTGGTCCAGCTCGGCGTAACCCGCGCGGAAGATGCCGACGAGCGGGCTCGACTCGCATTTGTCGCAGATTCCGAGAACGTCGGCGAATTTGCGGCTCTTGCGGAAGTGATTCAGGAACGCGCGCGAGTCGGACGCGGCGCGTGAGAAACTCCACAGCCGGCCGATGATGATTGCCCACGACACCAGGGAGAAAAAAGCGAGGACGATCAGGACGGCCTTCGCCGTCATTCCCGCTGAAATGAAGAGCTGGGCGATGTTCGAGCCGCCGGCTTCCGTCATGGTTTCAGGTGACTCCCTCTCGGGATGTGTTCCGCGACGGACCCGTCTCGGGCCGTCCCGTCAAGGTAGCACGGAATCTTCAAGCGGGTCAAAGCGTTGGAAGGTTCTTGCGGCGCTCGTCGCGGCTCTGGCGCTGGGTTTCGCGGGGCCCGCGCGGACGGCCCCTCTCCCGGACGACGTCCTGCCGCTCGCCGCCGTCAAGGCGGGGATGAAAGGCTACGGCCTGACCGTCCTCCACGGCACGGCCGTGGAGCGCTTCGACGTGGAGGTCCTCGGCGTCGTTCCGAACTCTCTCGGACGCTCGCAGATTCTCGTGCGCGTTTCCGGGCTCGGCCTCGACAAGACGGGCATCCTCGCGGGGATGAGCGGCAGCCCCGTCTACTTCGAGGGCCGCCTCGCGGGAGCCGTTGCGGCCACGTGGGGATTCTCGAAGGAGCCCATCGGGGCGGTCACGCCGATCGAATCGATGCTGGCGATCGACACCGGCGATGCGGCGGCCGGAACGGAAGGCGGCGCGCGGCCGACCTCCGGCGGCGGCGGTTTTCCCGCGTTCGCCGGGACGCTCGCGCTTCCCGAGGAAGAACGTCTCGCGGCTCTTCAGAAAATCGTGGACGCGCGTCCGAGCCTGCCGGCGCACGCGCAAGCCTCACTGCTCGCGCCCGTGGCCGCCGGATTTCCGGCCGACACGCTCGGGCGATGGGGCAGGGACCTCGCGCGCCTCGGCATTCCTGTTTCACTCGTCTCGGGCGAGCTTCCGGCGCTTCCCGGAACGGCTCTTCAGGCGGCCGAGCGGGCGCGCCCCGCGGCGCCGATCGCACCGGGCTCCGCGGTGACGGCGCTTCTCATCGACGGCGACCTGCAGCTCGGCGCCACCGGCACCGTGACGCGGGTGGATGGCAAGGGCCGCTTTCTGGCTTTCGGCCATCCCTTCCTCGGTGCGGGAATGCTCGAGCTACCGGTCGCTCCCGCCGAGGTCGTGGCCGTGTTTCCGAGCGCGATGCTCTCGTTCAAAATGGCCTATGCCCTGGCGCCGGCTTACCGCCTCACTCACGACCGCGACAGCGGCGTGGCGGGGCGGACGGACCGGGCGGCGGCCCTCGTGCCGGTGCATTTCCGGCTCGAGTCGGAGGGCGGGCCCGTGCGCACCTTGTCGTGGGGCGTGGCGAAGGACGCGGCTCTCCTCCCGGTCCTCGTCGCGATCTCGATGGACGCCGCTCTCACGACGCTCGACCCGACCCCGGTCGACCGCACCCTTCGTCTGGAGGTCTCCGTCGGCACAGCGGTCGGGCCGTTCGTCTACGCGGACCAGATGACGGGCCCGCGCGCGAAGGAGCTCGCGCTCCTGACCGCCAACGTCCTCACGGGCCTCGTCGCCCAGAATGAATTCGAAGACCCCGGAATCTCCGAGGTGGACATCTCGGTCCTGAGTGCGCCCGGCGAGAAGCGGCTGCGCGTCGTGGAGGCGGCCCTCTCGGCCCGCAAGGTGGCTCCGGGGCAGACGCTGCGCGCCACCGTGCGTCTCGCGGACCGCCGCGGAAGGGAGGAGACGCGCGTCCTGTCCCTCACCGTTCCGCGGGAGACGCCCGAGGGTCGCGCGCTCGTCATCGTGGGCGACGGCAACGCCGCCTCAGCCGCGCGCCTGGCCGCGCAGCCCGCCGAGCCACGCACGCTCGGTGGCCTGCGCGCCGCACTCGGACGGCTCGTGCCCGCGGACCGGCTGGCGGCGCTCCTCGTCGTTCCCACGCGGGGCACGACGACGGGAGACGACACGCTGAGCGCGCTGCCTCCTTCGTTCGCGATGGTGCTGTCCGAGGGGGGAGACGCGAACGCGCACGCTTCGGTCCCGATCCGCATCCTCGCCGAAGAGTTCGTCACCCTCGACCGGCCCGCGTCCGGCTCGGTGCGCCTCGAGCTCGAGGTAGAAAGGCCCCGCTCGTAAATGCGACTCCCCCCGCTGGCTCCCGCCACCGCCCTTGCCGCCGCATTTCTCGTCGCGCCCCCGCTCGGGGCCGGGACGCCCCGCATCGCCGTCACGGCCGGCGCGCGCGACTTTCTCGCGGGCGACACGAAGGGCGTCGCAGTCTCCGCCGACGGCAGGCTCATGCTCGGCGCGGCGCTCGCGGGCCGCGCATGGCCCGACGACGCGAACGACGCGGCCGTCTTCGGCGCGGCCGCCGACTCCTCCGGCCGCGTGTTCGTGGCGACGGGCGGGGGCCTCGGCCGGCTTTTCGTCTCGACCGACGCGAAGGTGACGTTGCTTTTTACCGCGCCCGAGCCGAACATCACGGCGGTCGCGGTCGCGCCGGACGGCCTCGTCGTCTGCGCCTCGTCTCCGAACGGAAAGATCTACCGGGTCGACCCGAAGGCCACGGATCCCGCGAAAGCCGGCGCGGTCCTCGCCGAGCCGAAAGAGGCCGCGATTTGGGCGCTCGCGTTCGCGAGGGACGGAACGCTCTACGTCGGCACGGGGAACAAGGGCCGCGTCTATCGCAAGACGCCCTTGGGCGTCCTCGAGCTCTTCCACGAAATCGAGGACGTACACGTGAGAACGCTCGCCGTGGGTCCCGATGGCACCGTGTACGCGGGCACGTCGGACCGAGGCCTCGTGGTCGCGCTGCCCGTTCAGGGCAGCCCGCGCACGCTGTACGATTTCTCGCGCCCGGAGGTTTCGGGTCTCGCCGTGGACGCCCGCGGTGTCGTCTACGCGGCGGCATCGCAGCTCGATGCCTCGACGGGCCGGCCGGCGCCGGTCGAGCCGGGCCTTCGGCCCACACCCACGCCGACGCCGGTGCCCTCGGGGCGCGCGGAGGAGGCTCCGCGGGGCTCCGTGTCGGTGTCCGTTTCGACGTCTCCGGCGCGGCCTCCCGTCGAGCCCCGTTCCACGAGCAGCTCGGAGATCGTCGTCATTCAGCCCGACGGCTTCGTCGAGCCCGGTTGGCTCTTTCCCGAGGAGTCGATTCTCGGTCTGCGTCTCGACGCGGGGGGAGCGCTCCTCGTCGCGACGGGCCCGCGCGGGCGCGTATACGAGTGGAAGGACCGCCACGTGCGCCTCGTGGCCTCGACCGGTGAGAAGCTGGCGCTCGCGAGCCCCGCGGCCGGGCCCGGTTTCGCGGTGGTGACGATGGGATCGCCGGGAATCCTGCGACCCTCTCCCGCGGGCAGTCCGCCCGCCGGCACGTTCACCTCGGCCGTCAAGGATGGTTTGCGCCTGTCCACGTTCGGACGTCTCCGGTTCGAGGGGAACCTGCCCACGGGAGCGGCCCTCGCCCTCTGGGTGCGGACGGGAAACTCGGACAAGCCCGATGGAACCTGGTCGGCCTGGATGCCGGTCGCCCCGGGCGGCGGCGCGAAGCCTCCCGTCGCGCGCTTCTTCCAGTGGAAGGCCGAGCTGACCGCGTCCCCGAAAGGCGAGTCGCCGGTCGTCGAGCGCGTGGAGCTTTCGTACGAAGAGCGGAACGCCCGGCCGGTGCTCGAGAACCTTGCTGTCCTCGAGCCGGGCGCCGTCTTTTCGCGCGGCGCCGGGGGCTCCGGCGTCCTCTCCGTGACGAATCCCGACGAGTCCGGCATCTATGCGGGCCTCGAGGCGCCGCACGAGGGACCGGCCGAGGGCCTGGGAAAACGGCTCTTCCGGAAGGGTTACCGGACACTCACATGGAAAGGCACGGACCAGAATGGCGACACGCTGCGCTACGAGGTGGAGGCGCGCCGCGAGGGCGGGTCGGCCTGGTTCCCCGTGCGCAAGGATCTCGAAGACTCGTTTCTCTCGTTCGACACGACGGCGCTTCCGGACGGCCGTTACCGCTTCCGCGTGACGGCCTCGGATCGCCTGTCGCAGCCCGAGAGCGAGGCGCTGACGGCGCGTGAGGAAAGCGGCGTCGTCATCGTCGACAACACCCCTCCCGTCCTGGAAGTGGAATCCCGCAAGCTCGAAGGCGACGTACTCGTCGTCACGGTGCTCGCCACGGACGCGCTCTCGCCCGTCACGAAGGCCGAAGGAGCCGTGAACGCGGATCGCTGGCGCCTCCTGGCCGCGGAAGACGGTGCGGCCGACTCGCCGGTGGAGCGTTTCGTTTTCCGAGTCCCGAAGCCGCCCGGGCCGGTGGTGGTGTCGATCCGTGTGCTCGACGCGGCCGGCAACGTCGCGGCGATCTCCGTGGAGTGGCCGTTCTGAAGAAGTTCGCGCTCCTCGCGGTCGTCGTTCTTCTTGCCGCCTGCGGCGTGCGCGGAAAGAGCCAGGAGAGCGTCGTTCGGCGCCGCCTCGACGGCGAACCGAAGACTCTCAACCCGATCCTGGCCACGACGGATCAAGAGCAAATCGTCCTCGCGCTAATCGAGCGGAACCTGCTGGATTACGACGAAAAGCTGAACCTCGTGCCGGGCCTCGCGGAGGAGGTCTCCGACTCTCCCGACCATCTCGTCTACACGATCCGCCTGCGAAAGGACGCCCGCTGGGAGGACGGCTCGCCGGTCACCTCCGCGGACGTCGTCTTCACCTTGACGACGCTCCTCGACCCGAAGGCGCCCGCGCTCACGCGCCGGGCGCTCTTCGACGGGTTCGTGAAGGCCGAGGCCGTGGACGCCCGCACGGCGCGCGTCGTCTTCAAGTCGGCCGCGGCCGGGCGTCTGGACGCCTTCAACCTGCCGCTCCTCTCGGCGGCCGCCTGGGCGGGAGGCGACGTGGCCACACATCCACGCAACCGGAAACCGCTCGCGAACGGGCCGTACCGCCTCGGATCATGGGAGGCGGGCCGGACGCTGACGCTCGTGCGGAACACGCAGTATTTCGACGAGAAGCCCGCCCCCGAGCAGGTGATCTTCCGCGTCGTGCCCGAGACGGCGCCGGCGTTTGCAGCGCTCCAGACCGGCGATCTCGACGAGATGAAGCTCCTCTACGCGCAAAAGAAGGAGCTGGACGCGAAGGCCGGCACGGCCGGCGCGCCGCGCGTCGTCACGTTCGACGAGCTCGCGTATTCGTATCTCGGCTGGAACAACCGCCTGCCGGTCTTCGCCGACCGCCGCGTGAGGCGCGCCCTCACGATGCTCGTGGACCGCGAGAGCATCAATCGCAACCTCTACGGGGGCCTGGCGAAGCTCGCGAACGGACCCCTCCCGCCCGCGCACTGGGCATGGGATGCCTCCCTCGCACCGTGGCCGTACGACCCGGTGGCCGCCGAGGCGCTCCTCGACGAGGCCGGATTCCGAAAGGGCCCGGACGGAATGCGGCGCAAGGGAAGCCTGCGGCTCGCGTTCACGCTGTCGCTCGGCATGGGCAGCGACATCCAGCGCCAGATCGTGGAGCTGGCACAGCAATCTTTCCGAAAGGCGGGCGTCGAGATGGCGATCCAGCCGCTGGAGTGGGCGGCTTTCGGGGCGAAGATGGACGCGGGGGAGTGCGAGGCCTGGGCGGCCGCGCTGAACCTCGAGCCGAACCCGGACCTCGCCGTGAGCTGGCACTCCGGGCAGGCTCCTCCGGTCGGCTTCAACCCGGCCTTCTACAGTAACCCGGAGGTCGACGCGCTCCTCGACCGCCTCAAGACGACGTTCGACAGGGAGCAGACGCGCACGCTTCTCGCGCGCGTGCAGGCCCTGATCCACGAGGACGAGCCGGTCACGTTCTTGAACGTTCCGCTGATGAAATGGGGCATCTCCTCGCGCCTCACGAACGTGAAGACGTCGCCCTACGGCCTCTTCCTCTTCTGGCCGGGGGCGGCCGGCTGGCGGACGAGCGCGACCACGGGCCCGATCTCGTAGGTCCGCAGGCAAGTAACATCTCGCCATGCTCCGTTTCGCGCTGCGGAGGGCGGCTTCGGCCCTTCTGACGTTGCTGGGAGTTCTCGCTCTCGTCTTCGGGCTCGTCACGGCCGCGCCCGGTGACGCGGCGGCGCTCGCGGCCCGCGCCGGCGGAAACCGCGCCGTGGCGATCTCGCCCGAGGCGCTGGCGGCCTTCCGGCATCTCTATGGCCTCGACCGGCCTTTGACCGAGCGCTTCCTGACGTGGGTCTGGCGCGCCGCGCGCCTCGACTTCGGGCGTTCGCTCCTGGACGGCCAGCCCGTGGCGCTGCGGGTCGCCCGCGCGCTCCCCGCGACCCTCGCGCTGAATACCGCCGCCCTTCTCCTCGCGACCCTGATCGGCGTGCCCCTGGGTGTCATGGCGGCGCGACGCCCGGGCGGACGTCTCGACAGAATCTCCGGTTTCGTTTGCGACGCGCTCTTCTCGACGCCCACGTTCGTCCTCGGACTCGTCTTCCTCCTGGTCTTCTCCGGCTGGCTGCGCGTCACGCCCCTTTTTGCCGACACGGAGACCGGGCTGCGCGGCTTTCTCCTGCCGGTCGCGACCCTGGCGCTCGCGTCGCTCGCGCTCATCGCGCGCTTCGTCAGGGTCTGCGTCGCGGCGGCGCTCGCGGATCCGGCTGCTCTCGCGGGGCGCGCGCGTGGCGAACGACCTTCCGAAGAGATCCGGCGCGCCCTCAGGCGCTCGTCGTCGGCGTTCGCCGCCATGGGAGCCGTGCTCGTGCCCTCCGTCGTGTCCGGCTCGATACTCGTGGAGCGGGTCTTCTCGCTGCCCGGAGCCGGCAGCCTTCTGGCGGAAGCCGTCTTCGCGCGCGACCTCCCGACGGTTCTCGCTCTCACGTGGTGCTCGGCCGTGGTGGTCGTGGCCGCGTCCCTCGTGGCCGACCTCGTCGCGGCGGCGCTCGACCCGCGGACTGCCCGAGAGGACGAGGTCACGGTGCCGGGAGTCGCGGCGTGACGCCCGCACGGGCGGCGCTCCGCCGCGCGGCGATCGCCTTTGCGCTCTTTCCCCTGATCGCGCTTCTGGCCCCGCTCGTCGCCCGCGAGAAGCCGTGGATCTCCGGCCGCGGCGGCGAGACGATCGTGAGCGCCCCCGTTCCCTTCGATCCCGATGCGGTGGATCTCGACCGGCGGCTCGCGTCGCCCGGCCGGCGGCACCTCCTCGGCACGGACGAGCTCGGCCGCGACGTTCTCTCTCGCGCCCTCCACGGCACGCGGCTCTCCGTCGCGGCAGGCCTCCTCGCCTCCGCGCTCGCTCTCGGGCTCGGAGCGGCTCTCGGAACGCTCGCCGGCTGGGCCGGGGGACGCACCGATCGCACCGTGCTGCTTTTCCTCCAGATCGTTCAGGCGCTCCCGGCGCTCGTCCTCGTGATCGCCGGCGCGGCGTTCCTGAAGCCGTCGTTTCTCGTCGCGGCGCTCCTCATCGCCCTGACGGGCTGGACGGATGCCGCCCGCCTCGTGCGCGCGGGCACGCAGCGCCTGAAGAACGAGGCGTTCGTGGACGCAGCGCGGGCGACGGGCGCCTCGAACGCGCGCCTACTCTTCGTCCACGTCCTGCCGCATGCGCTCCCGCCCGCGCTCGCGACGCTGCCGTACGTGCTCGGTTCGGCCGTTCTCACAGAGGCGGGACTGTCGTTCCTCGGACTCGGCGCTCCGCCGCCGACCGCGTCCTGGGGGCGCGCGCTTGCCGAGGCGCGCAATCTCCTTCCGGGCGCCTGGTGGTGCATCCTGCCGCCCGCCCTCGCGCTCTTCTTCCTCGTATGGACGGCGCGCCGGCTCGGCGACGCGTTCCTCGGCCGGCGAGGGGACGTACAATCCCGTCTCGCGTGAAGCGCACCGCCGTCTACCCGGGCACGTTCGATCCCATGACGAACGGCCACGTCGATCTCATCCGGCGGGGCTGCCACATCTTCGACCGGGTGCTCGTCGCGGTCCTCATCGACACCGAGAAAGCGCCACTTTTCACCGTGGAAGAGCGCCTTCAGATGATCCGCGCGATCTTCCGGCGCGAGCCGAAGGTCGTCGTCAAGTCATTCAGCGGCCTCCTCGTGGAATTCATGCGCAAGGAAAAGGCGCGCATCGTCGTGCGTGGCCTGCGCGTCGTCTCGGACTTCGAGCACGAGTTCCAGATGGCCCTCATGAACCGCCGCCTCGGTCCGGAGGTCGAGACGCTCTTTCTCACGCCGAAGGAGGAGCTGTCGTATACGTCGAGCCGCCTCGTGAAGCAGGTCCACCAGCTCGGCGGCGACGTCTCGGGTCTGGTTCCGGCCCTCGTCCACCGCGCGCTCGCCAGGAAGATTCCGACCGGCGACTAACGCGCTCAGATCGGCGCGAACTCCCGGAATGCCCTTGCGATCGGGTCGGGCACGGTGCGCGGCCGGCCCGACGCGTCGAGAAACAGGTGCTGCGTCTCTCCTTCGGCGGCGAGCGCGCCGTCCGCAAGGACGACCTCGTACTGGAACGTGCAACCCCGGCTCTTCAGAGCGGTCATCCGGGCGCGGACTCTCACGGTGTCGCCGTAGCGCACGGCGCGGCGATAACGCACGCGCGCCTCGGTGACCGTTATGAACGAGCCCTCGGCCTCCATGCGCGGATAGGGATAGCCGGCGCGCTCGCAATACGTCGTGCGCGCGACCTCGAACCAGATGATGTAGTTGCCGTGATAGACGACGCGCTGGGCGTCGGTCTCGGCATAGCGAACCTGGATGGAGGTCTCGACTGCGGGAGGGGGGGCGCTCACGGTCCCCATAGACTAGACGATGCCGATGAGAGCGCTCTTCAGGGGAGAGAGTTGGGGACTGAAAGAAGAGAGGGGGACCGGGGAGTTTCTTAGAAGGTGAAGAAACGCTCCGGCGCGCCGGCCGGCCGGAGCAACTCCCCGAGGTCCTCGACGCCTTGACGACATTGCATCCTCCGGCAACCCGAATCCTCGGCCGGGATACAGTGGACTATCACGCGGGAGGCGGAATCGTGTGGGACTCGAGCGCGGAGGCCGAATGGCGCGAGACGGAGGCGAAGTCGCGAGAATTCGGGGCTGCGATGGGGGCGCTTGGCGCGGGCGAGGTGGCCCCGTGAGCCTCGAGTACGCGCCTGTCCCGTTCCTCTCGCCGGCCGTCCAGCGCGGCTTCGGCTTCTTTGAGACGGCGCTTCTCGCGGGTCGGCGCGCCGTCCTGTGGGAGCCACACCTCGACCGGATGCACCGCATCCTCTCGGGGCTCGACCTCCCGAAACCCTCGCGCGGACGCCTCGACGCCGCCGCGAAGAACGCCCTTGACGCGTCGCCGGCAAAACTAGCGGAGCAGCGCGCGCTGCGCCTCACGTGGTTCGCCGTGGGCGAGGACCTGGACGACCCGGCCTCGTACCGCCTCGAAGCGCACCTCATGCCGATTCCCGAGAGCCGCCTCGCGCGCCGGAGCGGCTCGCATTCCGTCTCGCTGCCGCTCGACCTCCAGCGCGACACACCGGGCGTGAAGTCCACGAGCTATTTCGCCGCGATCCAGGGTGGACGTCTCGCCGTGAAGGCCGGGGGCGACGAAGGGCTGTTCCGCTCTCCGGACGGGAACTACCTCGAGGGCACGACGACGGGCCTTGCCGCGTGGAACGGCGGCACGCCCCTGCTCGCGCCGAAAGGAGTCCTCCCGAGCGTGACGGCCGCCGCCTTTTTCGGCGGCCGCTCCGCGTCGGCGCCCCTGAAGGCGGAGAACCTCCGTGAGGGGTCGATCCTCCTCGGCTCGCTGACGATGGCGACGCCGATCCTCACGCTCGATGGGGCGCCGTGCGCGCGTCCTCCCGAGATGCTCGCGCGCATCGCGGAATTCAACCGCCGTCTGCTGGAAGATCCGGCCTTTGGCACGGAGCTTTAGCAGGGTCTACACTTTCACTCTTATGGTCAGATCCCGTCCCACCTCCCGGTCCCGCCATGTCCTTTTCACGGGCTTTCCCGGGTTCATCGGGGCGCGGCTCATCCCGCGCCTCCTCGAGCTCGCACCAGATACCACTTTTCACGCACTCGTCCAGGAGAAGTTTCTCTCGGCGGCCGACGCGTCCGTGGCCGCCCTCGCCGAGGAGCATCCCGGCACGAAAGGGCGAATCCGCCTCGTCGTCGGCGACATCACGTCGCCCGGCCTCGGCCTCGCGGCGTCCAAGGCGAAGGAGCTCCAGAGGAGCCTCGGGGGGTGCTTCCATCTCGCGGCCGTGTACGACCTCGCGGTCGCCCGCGACGTGGGCATGCGCATCAACGTGGAAGGCACGAAGAACGTCCTCGAATTCCTCGGCGATGCACCTTCCTGTCAGCGCCTCGACTACGTCTCGACGGCGTACGTTTCGGGCACTGCCGTCGGCACGTACCGCGAGACGGACCTCGACGTGGGGCAGAAGTTCAAGAACTTCTACGAAGAGACGAAGTTCCTCGCCGAGGTGGCCGTGAAGGAGAGCGGCCTTCCCGCGGCGATCTACCGGCCGGGCATCGTCGTCGGCAGCTCGAAGACGGGGGAGACGGCGAAGTTCGACGGCCCCTACTACTCGCTGAACGCCATGGGCGTCCTTCCGTCGCCCGGCGCCTTCATCAAGGTGGGTACGGGCGAGGCGCAGGTGAACCTCGTGCCCGTGGACTTCGTCCTCGAGGCGATCGCCCGCCTTTCGACCTGGGAGGGCGCAATCGGGAAAACGTACCACCTCACGGACCCGCACCCGTCGACCGCGTTCGAAATCGAGGAGATGTTCGCGAAGGCGCTCGGGAAGTCGTTCGTCTACGTGCCGGTGCCGCACCTCGTCGCGAAGCTGCTCTTCATGCCGTCGCTGATCCAGAAGTCGTTCGGGATGCCCGTCCAGTCGCTCGACTACTTCGACCATCCCGTGAGCTACGACTCGGCGCAGGCCACGGCGGACCTCGCACGCTTCGGCGTCGCGTGCCCGCCGTTCACGGACTACGTCCAGAAGCTCGTCGCCTTCTGGCGCACGAAGAAGGACACGATCAAGCGCGGAGCGATGATTTGAGACCACCGTTTCCCTTCACGAACGCGCCAATCATCGACGGTCAGGACGTGAAAACGGGGGTGGCTTTCGCGGCCGTGAACCCCGCCACGGCCGAGCCGTTCGCGGAGGTGGTCCGCGCCGGCCCGCGCGAGATCGACATGGCCGTCGCTTCGGCGCGGAAGGCATTCCTCTCCTGGTCGAAGACGCCCGTAGCCGACCGGCAGCGGCACCTGGCGCGCCTGCTCGAGGAAGTGCGCCGCGCGCACGACGACGTGGCCCGCCTCATCGCGACCGAGCAGGGCAAACCCGTGGGCGAGGCGCGGGCCGTGGACATCGTGCCCGCCGCCGACACGCTCCGTTATCTTTCGCGCCACGCGGGCGAGCTTCTCGCCGAGCAGCCCATCGACTACGCGCAGATCCTTTTCGCGCACAAGAAGGGCCGTTTCCGCTTCGAGCCTCTCGGCGTCATCGCGGTCGTGACGCCCTGGAACTTTCCGTTCGGCATTCCGTTCGTCGAGATCGCAGCCTGCCTGGCGGCTGGCAACACGGTCGTGCTGAAGCCCGCGTCGGTCACGGCGCTCACGGGCCTCGCGGTCGGCGACCTCTGCCGCCGCGCGGGCCTGCCGCCCGGCGTCGTGAACGTCGTGACGGCCGGCGGCGCGGACACGAACGTCCTCATCGAGCACACCGGCATCGCGAAGGTGCTTTTCACGGGCTCGGTCCAGACTGGCGTCGAGGTGATGCGGCGCGCGGCGAAGAACCTCACGGGCGTCGTCCTCGAGCTCGGCGGCAAGGACGCGGCCGTCGTCGCGGCCGACGCGGATCTCGACCGGACGGCCGCGGGTCTCGTCTGGGGCGCGTTCGTGAACGCCGGTCAGACCTGCGGCTCCGTCGAGCGCGTGTACGTCGTCAAGGACGTGGCCGCGGAGCTCATTTCGAAGATCGTCGCGCGAACGAAGGCGCTTCGCCTCGGCAATCCGCTCTCGAGAACGACGGACATGGGTCCCCTAACGACCTCCAGTCAGCGGGACCTCGTCGAGGAGCATCTTCAGGATGCCGTTCAGCGGGGCGCGAAGGTCCTCGTGGGTGGCGAGCGCCCGCGCGCGAAGGGATGGTGGTTCCCTCCGACCGTCCTCACGGGCGTGGACCACGCGATGCGCGCGATG
>OCTA010000484.1_pt1 | contig 36606 bp, 49 predicted proteins | sample 1538991 | NCBI WGS metagenome assembly OCTA01 (sample SAMEA3539302, study PRJEB22396) | soil metagenome | biome: tundra; feature: field; material: soil | place: USA | collected 2010-05 | depth 0.15 m | reverse complement strand
TCACAAGATCAGCCAGGCTTATCCTGGCGTCACCGACCAAAGGGAGCGTTTCCGCACGCCCTAACTCCCGCCCTACCTAACTCACATATATACAAGGCTGCCGCGCCTGATCCGGAACGGCGCGCCGGATCACCTCATGGGCCAGCGGCGCGACATCCCCCTGACCCAGAAACAGGAATCGAAACACATTGCCAACCGGATTGCCCTTTGTCCAAACAAAGTAAGCGTGCGGCGCCTTGCCGGTCATCTCTTCCAAGTGGATCAGGAACGCCGCCACCGCGTTCGCCACTACCGGACTGCTCGCCCGCAACACATAATGCTTGCCCACCCGGTCTCCCGCAACCCGCAAGTTGCTTTCAAAGGTCGATGTATCGCCCCGCTCAATCTCCAGGAAGTACATGCGTTCATCCGGCTTGAGGTTGTATTGCCTGCGGATCCTCTCTTCGGCTTCGTCCAAATCCTCTTCTGTTTCGGGCCGGGGCTTGCGGGCGATCAAGTGGAGAACCTCGTGTCCTCCTTCGGCCAACATAGCCTGGGCTTGTTCATCCAGCAGGATATCTGTAATCCGCAGTTCCGTTGACCGCATGGCGCGTGAAACCAGCGATGTCGTGATCATCGCCCCAATGAAAAACGAGGCGATCTTGATACCCTCCGGCCGCTGATAAATGTTCAAAAGCGTCGTATACACAAAAACCAGGGACACAAAGGCGAACGCCCATCTCATCGGCGTCCCCTTTGCCGCAATCGTCACGGCAATAGCCGCCGACGTAATCAGCACCAGCACACCCGTCGCGTATGCCCCGCCCTGCGCGTCCACATTCGCACGGAACAGCAGCGTTACCGCGAAGGCCACCGCCATGAAAACAAGCACTAGCGGACGAGCCCCGCGCGCCCACTCGGGAGCCATTCCAAAACGCGGCAGGTACCGTGGAATCAGGTTTAGCAGACCAGCCATCGCCGATGCCCCGGCGAACGCCAGAATCAGAATCGTGCTTACGTCGTACAACGATCCGAAGCCGTTGCCCAGGTATTTGTGCGCCAGATACGCCAGCGCGCGGCCGTTCGCTTCTCCGCCGTCTTTGAATTTGTCAGGCTCGATGAGCAGCGTTGTCACCAGGCTGGTCGCCATCAGAAACACGCTCATGATGGCCGCCGCCGTCGCCAGCAGCTTGCGTGTGTTCCTTATGCGCGCCGCCAAGTCCTCGCCCTTGATCAGCGGCATCACGGCAACGCCCGTTTCAAAGCCCGACAGTCCCAGCGCCAGCTTTGGAAACAACACCAGCGAGATCCCAAGCATTGCCAGCGGATTTCCGTGCTGGGCAAAGAGCGCATGCTGCCAGTTTGGAATCATCTCCGGATGCGTCAGCACTTGCCATAGACCAACCGCCGTGATCACCAGGCTCAGCGCCAGGTACGCCCCAACCAGTATCACCGCGACATTGATCGCTTCCTTAAACCCCTTCAGAAAGATCGCGCCCAGCATCGCGAGCAGCGCCAGCGTCACTCCCATCTGGCTCTTCAACCCCGCCGGCACAAAGGGATTCTGCGTGAAATGCGCGGCGGCATCGGCTGCCGACAGCGTCATCGTAATCACGAAGTCGGTCGTCGCAAACCCAAGCAGCACCAGCACGAATGTCTTCCCTGTCCATTCCGGGAAAAGGTGCTCCAGCATCGCAATGCTGCCTTGCCCATTGGGACTTGCCTCCGCCACCCGCCGGTACACCGGAAGCGCGGCGAACAAGGTCACAAGCACCAGGATGAATGTGGCAACCGGAGAAAGCAGACCCGCTGCTAAGAAAGCTATGCCCGGTTGATACCCCAGCGTCGAGAAATAGTCCACACCGGTCAGACACATCACCCGCCACCAGGAATGTTTCGGTTCGGCTTCTGTATGATGGATGCCCTTGGGCAGTCGGATGTCGGCTAGCAGCCAGTCGGAAAAGGTCACGCCCGCATTTTATGCGACGGTCTCGGCAATCGTTTCCGCAGCGCCGTATCGCTGCGCGACATAGTTGTCCAGAAGGTCCCGGAACTCAGCCACAATGCGGTCTCCACGCAGGGTCGTGGCGAGCTTGCCGTCGATATACACCGGAGCCACCGGCGTCTCGAAAGTGCCCGGAAGCGAGATGCCGATATTCGCATGCTTCGATTCGCCCGGCCCGTTCACGATGCAGCCCATCACGGCGACTTTCATGTCTTCGACACCCGTATACTGTTCGCGCCAAACCGGCATCTGCTCCCGCAGATAGTTCTGAATCTGATCCGCCATGTCCTGGAAGAACGTGCTGGTGGTGCGCCCGCAGCCGGGACAAGCCGCTACCTGCGGAGTGAAACTGCGCAGATTCAGCGCCTGCAGAATCTGCTGGCAGACCACCACCTCGTCCGTCCTGTCCCCATTTGGCAAAGGCGTCAGCGAAGCTCGAATCGTGTCGCCAATCCCCTGCTGCAACAGCACCGAAAGTGCCGCTGTCGTCGCGACAATTCCTTTCGACCCCAGCCCCGCTTCCGTCAACCCCAGATGCAGCGCATAGTCGCAGCGCTCCGCCAGCATCTCGTAAACGTGAACCAAATCCTGCACGCTGCTGACCTTCGCGCTCAGGATAATCTTGTCGCGCGACAGCCCGTACTTCTCGGCCGCTCCCGCGCTCCGCAGCGCGCTCTCGACAATCGCCCGCATCGTCACTTCCATCGCATCCAACGGGTCGGACAATTTCGAGTTGTCGTCCATCATCTGCGTCAGCAGCACCCCATCGAGCGAACCCCAGTTCACGCCGATCCGCACCGGCTTGCCATATTCGACAGCCGCCTCAATCATCACCCGGAAATTGTCGTCCTGCTTGCGGCCGATGTTTACATTACCCGGATTGATGCGATACTTCGCCAGACTGCGGGCGCAATCCGGATACTTCTTCAGCAGCAGATGCCCGTTGTAATGGAAGTCCCCGATAATCGGAACATTCACGCCGAAGTTCCGTAGCGTGTCTACAATCTTCGGAACAGCCTGCGCCGCCTCGTCGGTGTTCACGGTAACGCGCACCAGTTCAGATCCAGCGCGGGCCAGATCCATCACCTGGTTCACAGTCGAAGCCGTATCCGCCGTATCGGTATTCGTCATGGACTGAACCACGATCGGATTCGATCCCCCAACCTTGATCCCTCCGACATTGACAGCCACCGATTTCCGGCGCGGGCGTGCAGCCATGAACAGACCTCCAATAAAACTTAATTCTATCAATGGGATGCAAGTAGAATAGGGACGAAACGTGAAACCCGTACTTCTTTCAGTCTTCTCCCTGCTCGCCTTGTCTGGCCCAGCCGCCGCCCAGTGGATTCCGGCCAACCCGGTAACTGGAGTTCAGAAACAATCCGACGGTGCGACCCTCGCCATGCAAACCGGCGCGCTCAAACTGCAGGTCTGTACGGATTCCATCATTCACATCCTGTATTCCCCGACCGCCACTTTTCCCAAGCGGAAAGAACTCGTGGTAACGAAGGACAGTTGGGCACCCGTCAATTGGAAACTCGACTCGAACGAAAAGGCCGTCACCATCACAACCGACAGTTTGCAAATCCACGTCGCAAAACAGGACGGCAGCGTCAACTACACCGACCTCGCGGGCAAGCGTCTCCTATCGGAAGGACCGAAGCAAATGACACCCGCCGTCGTGAACGGCGAAAAGACGTATCACGCGGAAGACGTGATCAAAATCTACGGCTCCGAGGAAGCCTTCTATGGCCTCGGCCAGCATCAGGCGGGAGTTTGGAATTATCGCGGCGAGTCAGTCGATCTCTCCCAGGAGAATACCGAAATCGACGTGCCCTTTTTCGTTTCGACCAACGGCTACGGAGTGCTCTGGAACAACGACTCCATCAGTCGCTGGAACAACCGCTTCGTCCACTATCTCTACCTGAGTTCGGACGTTGCCGACGTCATCGACTATTACTTTGTCTACGGTCCGGACTTCGACAAGATCATCGCCGGCTACCGCCAACTGACGGGCGCGGCGCCGCTGTTCGGAAAATGGGCCTACGGCTTCTGGCAAAGCAAAAACAAGTACTCAACCCAACCCGAGATCCTCGATGTCGCGGCCAAATACCGCCAGTTGCACATCCCCATCGACAACATTGTGCAGGACTGGTACTGGTGGACGCGCACCGGCGAGTTTAAGTTCAACGACAAATACCCCGACCCAAAAGCGATGATCGACCAGCTGCATCGCGATCACTTCCACCTGATGATCTCGGTATGGCCTTTCTTCGATCCAGGTTCCGACACCTACGCCGACATGGACAAGCGTGGCTACTTCATCGCCAAAACGCCGGTTGACGCGGGGCATCCCAAAGGCACGGCGGTGTACAACCCCTTCGATCCAGCCGCTCGCAAATACTACTGGAATCTGATGGACGAAGCGCTTTTTAAGATTGGCGCGGATGCCTGGTGGCTCGACACCACCGAACCCGAGACCGAGGGCCGCGAAGAAAATATTCTGACCGACAACCAGGTAAACGGGGGAAGTGGCGCGCGCGTCGCCAACGCCTACCCGCTCATGACAACCATGGGCGTCTACCAGGGGCAGCGGGCGGCATCCGACGAGAAGCGCGTCTTCATTTTGTCTCGATCCGCCTACGCGGGCATTCAGCGCAATAGCGTCGCGGCATGGTCGGGCGATGTGCTCTCGGACTTCGAAACCTACAAACGGCAGATTCCGGCCAGCCTCAACTTCGAACTATCGGGCGTCCCTTACTGGACGACCGACATCGGCGGCTTCTTCATCGGCCATAACGAAGATCCGAAATACCGTGAACTCTTCGTGCGCTGGTTTCAATACGGCGCGTTCTGCCCAATTTTCCGCGTACACGGCACACGCGTTCCCAGCGAGAACGAACTCTGGTCTTATGGACCCGACGCCGAATCCATCCTCACCAGCTTCGACCGTCTGCGCTACCGCCTGTTGCCCTACATTTACTCGATGGCATGGAAGATCACCAGCGAATCCTACACTCCGATGCGCCCGCTGATGATGGAATTCCGCGACGACGCGAAGGCCCAGAACATCGGCGACCAGTTCATGTTCGGGCCGGCCATCCTGGTGAACCCTGTCACCGAACAAGGCGCGACTACGCGTCGTCTCTACTTGCCCAAAGCCCGTTGGTACGACTTCTGGACCGGAGCCTCTACGGACGGCCCAACCACTGTCGATGCCCCCGCCCCGCTCAGCCGGATTCCCTTGTATGTGCGCGCCGGCTCCATCGTGCCCATGGGACCCGACCTGCAATACGCAACCGAAAAACCGGCCGACCCGATCGAACTGCGCGTCTACGCGGGAGCCGATGGCGACTTCGCCATCTATGAAGATCAGAATGATGGCTACGCGTACGAGAAAGGCGCCCACGCCACCATCCCGATTCACTGGACCGACTCGACTCGCAGCTTGACCATCGGCGACCGCAAAGGCGAATTCCCCGGTATGATTGCGCGCCGCACCTTCAAAGTGGTTCTAACGGGAAACGGCCACGGCACTGGCATCGATCCCACTGCCGAGCCCGACAAATCCGTTCAGTATGACGGCAAATCGGTAACGGTCAGCCTCGGCCAATGAACGGCATCTTGGTCGCCATCACGGTCATGAACTGCACGTTCGCCTCCAGCGGCAAATTCGCCATGTAAAGCACGGCCTCCGCCACATGTCGCAAATCCATTCTCGCTTCCGGCATCCGGGCTCCATTGGCTTGCGGCACGCCTTCTTTCATCGCTTCCGTCATTTCACTCGCTGCGTTGCCGATGTCGATCTGGCCGCAGGCGATGTCAAAAGCCCGTCCATCCAGCGAGATGCTTTTCGTCAAACCGGTGATCGCATGTTTCGTCGCGGTATATGGAGCGGAGTTCGGTCGCGGCACATGCGCGGAGATCGAGCCGTTACTAATGATCCGGCCGCCGCGCGGATTCTGCGCCTTCATCAGCCGCATCGCCTCTTGCGCGCAGAGAAACGCTCCCGTAAGATTGACCGCAACGATTGCATTCCACTGTTCGAACGTGAGTTCGTCCATCGGGATCGCGGGTAAATTGATACCGGCATTGTTAAACAGCACGTCCAGCCGTCCGAAACGCTCCTTGGCTGCTGCGAACAACGCTCGGACGGAATCGGGCTGTGTCACATCAGTCGGACAGGCCAGCATTTCACCGCCGCCGGAAGCTGCCGAACCAGCAGTGCGTTCAAGCTCCGCGGCGCGTCGTCCGGCAAGAACGAGATGATAGCCGGCCCCTTGTAAACTCAACGCAACAGCGCGTCCAATCCCGCTGCCCGCGCCAGTCACGAGTGCAACCTTCGCGTTTAGGCTCATGTGAAAACCAGACCGCTAAATCCTCGGCAGCACGGCTTTAATCAGCCAGACATCGGCCAGGTGACAAACCAAGTCAAAGAACTGGTCCACATCCATCGGCTTCTTAAAGCAAATGTTTGCATGCCTGCGGTAAGCTTCGAAGAAATCCTTAGGATTCGAAGATCCGCTCAAAACGATGACCGGAAGATGCGCGTAGTCCGGATCGCCCTTGATTTCGGATAAAGCAAGACCGCCATCCAACGGGTGCCGGTAATCCAAAATGATCAGATCCGGCTTCGCGTTCTTGCTGTACGGTTCGGCGCCTCTCACATAACGCAGCGCGTCGCGCGAGTCTTCCAGAATGGCCACATTCGACCGAACGTCTTTGCACTCCGCCCATGCGTGTTCCATAAAATGGGCATCGGCTGGATTGTCGTCAGTCACCAGGATTTCGTAAATGCGTTCAGACTTAGCCATGCAATATCATATTGCAACATGCCCGCGCCGGATTCCAACGCGCACAGCTTCGGTGCGGCTCGCTACTCGGAGTTTCGCGAGCACCTGCGCCACGTGAAATTTCACCGTATTTCCAGAGATGTTCAGCGCGACGGCGATCTCTTTGTTAGCCAGCCCGTCCGCCATCATGGCAAGCACCTGCAGCTCGCGAGGGGTCAGCTTCTCGGCGGAAATGCCGGAGTCGTTCAGATCACCCGGCAATCCCGCTTGCCAGCCGCGAAACTGATCGGGCGTGAGCACGTAAAGCGCATTCGCCACGGCTACGATTGCGGCTGCGATTTCGGACGGCAGCGAATTCAGCGGAAGAAAAGCGTGCACTACGGACGAACCGGATCGGGGCGGCTTTTCGGACAGCATGACGAGAGGCGGACCATCCGAAACAAACTCGCCCGATGGAAGATCGAGCGCCACCACGACATCCGTGCTTGCCGCCGCGCGGAAAGGACCCGCCCCGAGAGCCCGCGCGCGAAGCACCTCAATTCTCGCGTCCGCTGCTAGAACCTCCGCGAGGTCCTCCGCCGCTCGCAGCCCCCGGGCGATAATCTCGATACGAATCAAGCCGCTGCCGTTGCCCGTTCTGGCGCAAGCTGGACGGAAACCTGTCGCCGCCGCGCTTCCCCGCCCCGGCAGAATTCGAGCCGCAGCAGCGCCCCCGCACTCTCGCCTACCGCCGTTTGCAGATCGTCAAGGAAGTGCAGCCCGCGCCCATTCGCCGTCAGAAGGATGTCGCCCGGAAGGAGCGAGGCGTTATCCGCCGCGCCACCGGTTTCGATCTCAAGAATCATCATGCCGGCTTCTCCCCTCCGCGGCGTCACCGGCCGCAACGTCACACCGAGCTTCGCCGGGTGCTTGTCGCGCGCGATGAACCCCTGCACCGCGCGGCTCGGGACTGCCAGCGCCAGCCCGCCCGAGATCACCATCGTGTTGATGCCGATCACCCGCCCTTGCAGATCGGCCAGCGGACCGCCGCTGTTTCCGGGAGCGAGCCGCACGTCGGCGCAGATCCACCGGTACATGCCCTTCAAAGCGGCTGACGCGGCATGCACCACACCGCTTGAAACAGCGCCCGTAAAGCCGAGCGGGTTCCCTATCGCCATGACTGGAGTTCCCGCCCGCAAGTCGTCGGAATCGCCGAACTGGATCGCGGGAGAATCCAAACCGGCCACGGACAGCAGCGCCAGATCGCGGGCTTGATTCACTCTCACAACCTGTGCGGATACACTTTTACCTTCCCACGATTCCACCGTCGCCGCGCCGCCGCCCTGTAGAACGTGAGCGTTCGTGATGACCCTGTCGTTCGTCAACACCACGCCGGACCCGCCTCCGGAACGGCGTCCAGAGCCGCTTCGAATCGTCACGGTCGATCTCCTTAAAGTTTCGGCCACTCGTCCAGGCACTGGAACTGGCACACTATTCCTCCTTCTTGCCGACCCGTTTTGCAACTGGCCTTTCCGCAATCTGAATGGACGGGCGAACGATTTCGCCGCCGCGAATCAGCACCGCGGATACCGTAGATCCCACCGCCTCGCCATGCAGCAAAGCTTGCAGGTCATCCACGTCGGCCAGACTCTTTCCGTCCAACGAGAGAAGAATGTCGCCAAGCTGCAGGCCCGCCTGTTCGGCCGGACTGTCCGCTTCAACGCTAAGCAGCATGAGACCGGCTTCGTCGTTTGTTCCTGTCTTCGTTCGCAGTGCTTCGGGAATCGCCACCGGCTGCATTCCCACGCCGAGATAGCCGCGGCGGATTCGACCCTGTTTCAGTAGCTCGGCCGTAATACGCTCGATGGTCGCGACGGGCACTGCCATGGCCGAATGCCGCGAAAGCGCGGGCGTCGCAAGTCCGATCAACCGGCCATCCGCATCCACCACCGCCGCGCCGGATTGCGAGGGATAAAGATTCACGTCGAGCCGGACGAACTGGTCCAGCATGCCTCCCGGGCCTCCACGCCACGTGCGCCGTTCCCCGCCCACGGCGCCCAAAACGCCGAGGCTGGCGGATGGGCCCACGTCGGTCGTGAGACCCACGACAACTGCCAGCGATCCGGCTTTCAATCCCGCTGCGTCCGCGTGCGGCAGCGGAGTGAACGAAGCGCCTTCCACTTTCAGGATGGCTAAGTCCAGACTCGAAGCCCTGCCAAGGATAACCGCCGTCGCTTCCTTGCCATCGCTCGACACTACCGGGACACGGTCGATCCGTTTCAATATGTGGTCCGCGACCGCCACCAGGTCTTGACCGATGCAGACCCCGCTCACCGTGCGATAAGGCGCCGCTTTCACCGCTACTATGCCGCTTGCCACCCTTGTCACTAAATCCTCTAATTCGCGCGAAAGAGTTTTCAGCGCCGTTGTTGTTTCATTACTCATGACCCCAGTCTGCGCTTGAATTTGCGCCCGCACATCAGCCGTTCGGGTAGGATCTTCGTCGCTCTTCTTTGGCTATCCTCGCTGCGGATGGAAGCGGCGGCGGTCTGGGAACTATGTGAAACTCCTAACGCTGGGCGGCGGGATCAAGTGATGCGAGCGCTGGTGGACCGACGCTTATCCCCGCAACGACGTTGCGATGAGCCGCCTGCGGCATCGAGTCGGGATGTTCCGCCTGCCACTCGTCGAGTTGCTTGCGCCGCTTGGCACGGAATTTAATTTCTTCTCGGACTCCGTGGTTTTCGATTCGGCTTTCGGACGGCAGCTTCCCTCGCTGTGGGGCTTCTTTCCCTTGACCGGCTCGTACCCCGGGCCAGCATCTGTTCTCTTTCTCAGCCATGATCGCCTCTCCTGAAAGTGAGACATCACACACTGATCCGGACTACATGGATTGCAGAACGCCCTACAACTGGCTCAGCAAGCTGCGATACGACTGAAAGTCAAGAAAGAACGCATAGACGGTGATGGCGATGGCAACCCCGGCAATCACTCGCCATAGATTCTCGCGGGGCGAGTTGGGCAGACCGGGAAGTCCCGCGATCGCGCCAACCAGGAAGCCGCCGATCAGCCCGCCGATGTGCGCCGCCATATCGATACGCCCGAGGAGACTGTAAAGCAGCCCGAAAATGACGTACTGCGTGTAGTGGGCGCGAACGGCTTGCACCAGCGGATCGCTGCGGCGGCGAACGCCCATCGCAAGCATGATGCCGATCATCCCAAACACGGCGGTCGAAGCGCCGAGCGAGGGCACGCCCGGAGACCACAGAGCGCTCAGCAGAAAACCGGTGAAGATGGAAACAATATAAGCGACGATGAAGCGGCTGGTGCCGTAGAACTGCTCCACCTCACTCACTAAAATGAACAGCCCGTAAGAATTCATAGCCAGGTGAATGAATCCCGCGTGCAGAAATCCGGCTGTGATCAAGCGCCACCACTCGCCATGCGGGAGCTTGCAACCCAACAGCACCAGGGTGTTGATGTTCATGTCGGCAAAGCCGCTAAAGAGAGATTGTCGAACGAGCTGCGAGTTCACGATCATCTCGATCAAGAAGAATGCGACATTGATCGAAAGAATGATGCCACTGGTGAGGTTGGCGCGCGGAAGCAGCGATGAGGCCAGCTGCGAGGCTCGCATGTCGATGGCCCGCGGCCCCAGTTGTGCGTCGCAATAGGGGCAGACGCGATCGCTAATCTCAATGAAGGCCCGGCAGTTCGGGCACATGCGGCGCTTTTCCACGGTTCTTAATTGTAACGACCGCTACTCTTTCTCCTGCTAAAATCGGTACTTCGCATGTACAAAACGGAGCAGGAGCACCGCGACGAGCTTGTTCGCGTGTGCCGCCGCATCTACGACAAGGGCTGGGTGGCAGCCAACGACGGCAATGTCAGCATCCGGCTCGACCGCGAGCGGCTGCTTTGCACTCCGACGGCCATGAGCAAGGGCGTTGTCGAGGGGACGGATTTAATCGTCTGCGATATGGAAGGAAATAAACTGGAGGGGCACCGTGAACGCACCAGTGAGATCACGATGCACACGGTCATCTACGCCATGCGCCCCGATATAGGCGCCGTGGTGCATGCGCATCCACCAGTGGCGACAGGATTCGCCGTGGCAAGCCGCGCGCTGGACCTGGCGCTGCTTCCGGAGGTTGTTATCCAGTTGGGGGCGGTGCCGCTGGCGCGTTACGGACTGCCCGGAACCGCGGCAATCACCGAGGGCATGATTCCATTCATCCCGAATTACGATGCGCTGCTGCTCGAAAACCATGGCTGCACTACTTATGGCCAGGACGTTTGGCAGGCCTTCTTTCGCATGGAGACGGTGGAACATTTTGCCCGCATTACGCTCGTCGCCGAATTGCTTGGCGGAGCGAAGCCGCTGCCCAGAGACGAAGTCGAGAAATTGTTCAAAGCCCGTTCGCGCTACAACGTCAATGCCCGATCCGGCATGGAGCCCGGTATGCCGGTGGTGGCGGAAGACATTTTCCAGACCGAACGTTAGGGGAGTAATCGACAATCGACAGCTTCACGGACTTACCCGCGATTGACCATGGCGGCGGCGGTGGGTTCAAGGTAAGCCCACAATACTTCTTTGGCCTCGGCGGGCATCTCCGTTTCGTCTAGCGCTTTGCCCATTATCTTGAGCCAGTGCTCACGGGCGGTTTGGTCCACCGGAAATGGCGCATGACGCATCCGAAGGCGGGGATGCCCGCGTTCCTCTATGTAGCGCTGCGGACCGCCGAACCGGAAAATGAGAAAGTCCCGGAGCCGCCGTTCGGCTCCCGCCATATCGTTAGGCGGGTACATGGGCCCGAGCACCTCGTCGCCTGGCACTTGGCGATAGAACGCGGCCACCAGCCGGCTGAAGGCATCTTCTCCAATGGCCGAATAGATTTCGCTCTCTGTCACTGAAGCCGATGCTAACATCCCGATCCGAAAGGTTCTTTTAAGGAAGACGCGCAAAACGGTCGCGGCACCAAGCGCACCGCCCGAAGAGCTAGCGAGTTCCTCTATTGTCTGGCGGCGCGCATCCACGCCCTTTGCGCTTCTCGGGAACTCGGCGCAGCCTTAATGCCCGGCGATCGCTTTGCGGCGCACCCGCTTCAGCATCCACACCACTGGAACGCAAATGAAACACGCCAGCGCCATGTAGCGGAAATCGTCCACATACGACCAGAGTTGCGCTTGCCTCCCAATCTCCTGCCCGACTTGCGCGACCGCCATCTGTCTGGCCGCCACCGGACCGCTTGACGAAAACACTCCTGTGAAGAGCTTCACGGCATTGTCATAATTCGGTGAACCCGGAATCAGGTTGTGCAGCAGTTCACTGCGGTGCAGTTGCTCGTGCCGCGCCAGGATAGTTTGGACAAGCGATATCCCGACACTGCCGCCGAGGTTGCGCATCAGGTTATACAGACCGCTGGCATTCCCCACCATTTCGCGTGGCAGGTCGCCCAGTGTCACGGTTGAAAGCGGCACGAATACGAAGCCCAGGGCGAAACCGCTGATCACGATGGGCCAAGTCAACGACCACGGTGAGATCTGGAGCGTAATCGTGCTCCAGAAAAGACTGCAAGTGCCGAACACGATAAACCCGGTCGAAACCAGGACTCTCGAGTCCATCTTTGCGACCAGGATTCCCACCAGCGGCATGGCGATGATCGATCCAAGCCCGCGCGGGGACACCGCCAGCCCGGCCCACAACGCCGAGTAGTCCATCATCGACTGGAAGTAAAGAGGCAGCAGCGTCACGGCGCCATAGATGGCCGCTCCGAACATGAAGATCAGCACGCAGCCCAGCGAGAAATTGCGGTTCCTAAAAATGCTGAGATCGACCAGCGTCTTCTCACGCGTAAGCTGCGAAATCACGAACGCGATCAGCGTGCCAACCATGATGGCGAAGGCCCAGCGAATCCAGTGCGCGCCAAACCAGTCGTCCTGCTGACCGCGGTCGAGAATGATTTGCAGGCAGCCCAGCCCCACGGCGAGCAGGCCGAAGCCTATCGAATCAAGCTTCCCTGGCGTGGCATTGGTGATGTAAGGCGGGTCTTTGACATAGCGCGCGATTAAGAACAAGGCGAGCAGGCCGACCGGAATGTTGATGTAGAAAGCCCAGCGCCAGGTGTACTGGTCAGTGAGCCAGCCGCCCAAGGTTGGCCCAAGCACCGGCGCTACCACCACGCCCAGCCCGAACATGCCCATCGCGAGGCCGCGCTTCTCGGGTGGAAAGCTCTCGGTCAGGATGGCTTGCGAAAGAGGCTGCAGCGCGCCACCCCCGGCGCCTTGCACCAGCCTCGCGATGAGAATCATAAGCAGCGAGTTGGCGGCTCCGCAGAAGAACGATGCGATGGTGAAAATGACAATCGAAATCATCAGGAAGCGCTTGCGCCCAAAGCGCAGGGCAAACCACCCGCTGGCCGGAAGCACGACCGCGTTCGATAAGAGATAAAACGTCAGGACCCAGGTTGCCTCATCGTTCGATGCGGAAAGACTGCCTGCCATGTACGGCACGCAGACTGAGGCGATCGAGGTATCGATCACTTCCATGAATGCTGGCAGTACAACTGCAACGGCGATCAGCCATGGATTCACACCCGGCAACAGGTTTTGGGCGGAGGTGTCTGTTTCGTCAGGCATAGTCCTTCAGGAATAGTACGCTGATGACTCACTACGAAGTGAGATGGGAATGCAAAGACGTAAGACTTTGTACGGCCCATGCTGTTTCGCAGTGTCCTGAAAAAACGGCTCTGTATCTTGCGCTACTAAGTGAAACGGGCAGCCAGCCTGTTCGCAAACTCGCAAACAAACTGACTGCCCGTAATAACAATTCGAACTAAGAACTTAGCGGGTAGGACGCGAGCTCTTGAAACTCTGCTTCCGTTTCCCCTCGAATGCGCCCGCGCTCGGGTAAGCCGAATGACGTTCGTGCCGGACTCCGCGGTAGAACGGCTTCGGCTGTTCCGCGGCGCTGGTCCGCACTTCGATCTCGGCGGGCAGATTCGCTTCGCTCACCACTTCCGGAGATACCGCGCGGCGCTGCAACTGCACTTTGCACTCGCGCTCGATGCGCCGGATTTCCCCGCGCTCCGACCGCAGACTGAAGGTGGAGGCGGAACCACGCTGACCCGCGCGGCCGGTGCGCCCGACACGGTGAATAAAGTCCTGCGGAGCTTGTGGAAGATCGTAGTTCACGACATGCGCAACGCTATCGACATGGATGCCGCGGGCCGCCACGTCAGTGGCCACTAAGACCCGGTAGCGTCCATCGCGGAAACCCGCCAGTGCCTGGTTGCGCTGATTCTGGGTGCGGTCCCCATGCATGGCGACGGCCCGCAGGCCCAGGCCCGAAAGCCTTTTGGCCAGCCTGTCCGTGCCGTGCTTCGTGCGCGCGAAGACCAGAAAAGATCCTTCTTCCTGGCCGAGAATGTGACGAAGAAGGCCAACCTTCATGTTGTTCTCCACTTCGTACACGTGCAGGTCGATTTGCTCGGGCGCTCGCATGGCCGAACCGCCGACCGCAACCCGGACGGGGTTCTTCGAAAAACGCGCAATCAGGCGTTCGACGTCCTTTTCCATGGTGGCGGAGAAAAACATACTCTGGCGCGCCGAGGGAAGAGTGGAAAGGATCTTTTCGATTGCCGGAAGGAAGCCCATGTCCAACATGCGGTCCGCTTCGTCAAGCACCAGGGTTTGAATAGCCGACAAGTTGATGAGCCGCCGGTCCATGAAATCCTCAAGCCGGCCGGGCGTCGCAATGACCAACTGCACACCGCGCTTGATGGCGCTTAACTGGGTCTGTTCGCTGAGACCGCCGACGACCACGGCAGCCTTGAAACCGGTCCCGCTGGCGACCTTGGCGAAGGCCTCGGCAATCTGAATCGCGAGTTCGCGCGTCGGAGTTAATATGAGGGCGCGAATCGGATCCGCTACGCGCCCATTGCCGTTAACCTTCGGCGCTTTGATGAGACTTTCGAGAAGAGGCAACAGGAACGCGAGCGTTTTACCGGTTCCGGTCTGGGCGGTCGCGACCACGTCTGCGCCAGCCATTGCCGGAGGGATCGCCTGCGCCTGAACCGGCGTAGGTTCCACAAAACAGTTCCTAACCAGGTTCTGATGGATAGTTGGCGAAAGTGTAAGTTCGGAGAATTGATTCATAGTTTTCAAAAGGAGTCAATGCGCCGGGTACACCGGCAGCGACGTCCTTAAGAAAACGAACCAGAGCTTTAACGCGAAAGCCTTGAGGATTCGAGGGAAGCGTTGAGGAAAAAGATCTCAACGAAGGACGAAGGGGGGCAAAAGACTTCTTTCACTCTAGCAGACTTTTTGCCCAAAAGGAAATCTATTGGACACATCTTGTTCGACACATCCTAATTGGACTCGTCTCATTGGACACATCTGTGCACCGAGGTTGAGGACCGTATATAGCTTTGTTACCATCGAGATTCTATGAAGGGCATCGTTCTAGCAGGGGGCACCGGCAGCCGGCTTTTCCCTCTCACCAAGATCACCAACAAGCACCTGTTGCCGGTTTACGACAAGCCGATGATCTACTACCCGATCCAGACCTTGGTCGAAGCCGGGATACGCGATTTGTTGATTGTGACCGGCGGCCGTAATTCCGGCGACTTTCTCCGTCTGCTCGCGAACGGACGTGAGTTCGGCCTGAAGCACATCAACTACACCTATCAGGAAGGCGAAGGCGGCATTGCCGATGCGCTTGCCCTCGCGGAACACTTTGCCGAAGGCCATAAGATCTGCGTCATTCTTGGCGACAACATTATTGAGGGATCCATCAAAGCCGCCGTTGACGAATTCGACCGGCAGCAGGCGGGCGCGAAAATCCTCCTCAAGCAGGTTCCCGACGCGGAGCGTTTCGGCGTTGCCGAGATTGTGGGCGACCACATCGTTGGCATTGAAGAGAAGCCCGCCCATCCTAAGTCCAACTACGCCGTTACTGGCATTTACCTCTATGACCAGACTGTCTTCGACAAGACCCGGACGCTGAAACCGTCCTCCCGCGGAGAACTCGAAATTACCGATGTCAACAACGCCTACATACGCGAGGGAACCATGACGTTCAATTACCTGGATGGCTGGTGGACAGATGCCGGAACTTTCGAATCTCTCCATCGCGCCAGCACCCTGGTATCAAAGATGGCGCGGAAACACGAGCCTTCGCCAGTCGAGGCGGGCGCAGAATGAGCGCTGCCGTGCTTGGTGTTCTCGAATCCGGCGTTCAAATCGACGTTCCTACGTGTGAGCCGGGAATCGGGCGCGTCATCCTGTCGCCTTCGAGTCCCGACTTGATTGAAGGCGTTGAGATTAAGCCTTTCCCGCTCTGGCCGGATGATCGCGGGTATTTTCTCGAAGTGGCTCGGATCGAGCAGGGGTTGGTCGCGCCATTTCCCTCAGCCTCTACGCAGGTCTCGGCCGCCTTCAACTATCCAGGCATCATTAAGGCTTTTCACTTCCACCGTTTTCAGACCGATTACTGGGTTCCCGCGGCGGGCCTGCTGCAAGTGGCACTGGTCGATCTGCGCCAAGAGTCGAAAACCTACCAGCACAAAAACACGCTCTATGTGGGCAACCTTCGCCCCTGGCAATTGCTGATTCCGCCGGGCGTGGCCCACGGCTATAAAGTCATCGGCGAGCAGCCTTCGTTTCTCGTGTACATCACTAATCGCACCTACGATCCCAAGGACGAAGGCCGCATTCTTTACAACAACACCTCCATCGCCTACGACTGGGAGCTGCAGCACAAATGAAGATCGTTGTTACGGGAGGGGCTGGATTTATTGGCTCGTCGTTCGTTCGAATGGCGCTGGCCGAGCGATGGGCGGAACGAATCGTCAATCTTGACGCGCTTACTTACGCGGGTAATCCCGAAAATCTCGAGCCCGTCGCCGCTCATCCGGATTACAAATTCGTGAAAGCGGACATCTGCGACGAAGCCGCGGTTGACGCGCTGTTCGCGAGCGAGTCTCCGGACGCCGTCGTTCATTTCGCCGCCGAGTCGCATGTGGACCGCAGTATTCACTCGCCCGCCCCCGTAATCCGAACCAATTTCAATGGAACCTTCACGCTGCTGGAAGCCGCCCGACGGAATAAGCTCGCGCGTTTCGTTCATGTTTCAACCGATGAAGTGTACGGCAGCATAGATCCGCCTTACGAAGCCGACGAAACGTACCCGCTAAGAGCGAGCAGCCCCTACTCCGCTTCGAAAGCGGGATCGGACTTACTCGCCCTGTCTTACTTCACCACTTACAAACTCAACGTCTCCGTCACGCGCGCATCGAATAACTACGGACCTTATCAATTTCCAGAGAAGCTGATTCCGCTGATGATTTCAAATGCGTTAGAGGACAAGCCCCTGCCCGTCTATGGGGACGGCCAGCAGATCCGCGACTGGCTTTACGTTGAGGACCACTGCCGCGCTATTCAATCGGTGCTTGAAAAAGGAAATCCGGGCGAAGTCTATAACATCGGCGGGAACTGCTCGCTGCCTAATCTGGATGTGGTTCGCCGCATTCTGAGTGAGACAGGCAAACCGGAGTCGCTCATCACCCGGGTGACCGACCGCCCCGGTCACGACCGGCGCTACGCCCTTACCAACGCCAAACTCACGGGCCACACCGGCTGGGAGCCGCGGATGGATTTCGATCGCGGGCTGGCGGCGACGGTCGATTGGTACAAGCACAATCTTGGCTGGGTCGAGCGCGTCAAGAGCGGCGATTATCGGAAATTCTACGAATTAAATTATGCCAACCGCGCCGGGTAAGTCGGGCGGAACCGCTATAATTCCACCAGGGGTTTTCTTTATCGGTGGATTCTCCCCAACACACATTTTCCGGCCTTGAGGAGTTGAAGCAGGCTGCGTCGGAAATTCAATCCGCGACGTCTCTGCGCGTTTTGCGCGAGCAGTTCGAGCGCCTGAAAGCCCTGCGCCGGGACTATGCGGAGGATTTCGACGCCCTTCTTGAGATCGCCAGACTACAGGACGAGGCCGTGGAACGAGCCCGCCTGCTGGGACCGAGAACGCCAGTTTCCGTCTCGTTTGACTCCCGGCTAGCCGCCGATTCCGCCGCGCCCGCTGCCGCAACGAAGCTAGTCGCCCCGGAAGCAGTTGACCCGGATGCCGCCATAATCCCCCCCGAAGTTCAGCGCCTCGATCCCAAAAACTGGAAGCGCGCGATCTACATCGGCTTATTTTTTGCCGTCATCCTCTTCACCGCTTTTTTTTACCTCATTCAAACCGCGCGCAAGCTGAATCTTTTAGCTCCGGAAGAAGCGGCTCCGGCTTCGGCCGCGAATGCGCAGCCGACCAAGAGCGGATCTCTCCAGAACGCGTCCACCAATCCGGCTCCGGCGCCTCCGACCGTTCGCCTTTATACCGATTTGATTCCGGGCACGGTGTCGATCGATGCCAAGCCTCCGGAGGATCTGAAGGATGGCGAACTGATGCTCGACAAGCTTGAGCCCGGGCAGCATTCGATCAAGATCAGCGGTCGCGGCGGAGACGCGGAGTTCACCTACGACGTGACGGAAAAGGCGGCTCCGCGCATCATCGGATTCCCTGTCGCTTCGAACGTCATGGCCGTGCTCGTCTCCTCCGAGGAGGGCAAGGCTCGCCTCGTCACGAATGCGGAGAACTCCACGGTTTCACTGGACGGCAACGCCGCGGGACAAGTTGGCGCGGACGGCCTGACCCTGGCCGAACTGGGCAAGACGGATCATCTGCTGCAGGTCACGCAAGGCAAGGATCGCCAGCGCTTTGTGTTCACCTATACGCCGTCTCCGGCCCTGACCGTTTACGTGAAATCCGACCCCAACGCGGGAACGGTAGTCGTCATCGCCAAGCAGGACGGCGCGGACGTTTACATTGAAGACAGACTCTACCGCCGGCGGACGGAAGCCGGGCAACTGCGCATTCCGCTCAAAGTCGGGGAGTACACGATTCGAGTCCATAAGGATGGGTTCATCGACCCGCCGCCCGAAACGGTCACCGTGCAAAAGGGGGAGGAGACTGCGGTCAACTTCCGCCTGGAAGCGCTTCCGCAGATTTCCACGTTGCAGGTAAAAGGCGCCCTGCCCGGAACCATGGTGTACATCGATAAGGATCTGGCCGCCGCTATCGGAGTGGATGGCAATGCCAACGTCAGCAACGTCAAGCCTGGCCTGCACACCATCGAACTGCGGCGTGATCAGGCCTTGTCGAAGAAGTTTCAGCGCAGCTTTAAGAGCGGAGACCTCGTCCTGCTCTCCGGGCCCGATGTCACGCTCGAAAAAATTGTGGTGGAGAATTCCGTCACTCCCCCTCCAGCACCTGTAACGACAGCCTCCGCCAGCCCCGCTGCTGCCTCCGCCTCGCCAGTTAACAGCGGCATGGAGATAGAGGGTCAGCAGGTAAGAAAGGGGGGAGGCTTCATCGCCTACCATCTGCCCAGGGTTTCAGGACACTACAGCTTCGCCGGGCAGTCCCGCAAAACCGGGTTCCTCAAGCATGGAAAGCTGCAATGGTACGCAGGCTATCAAGACGCCCTGAACTACGTGCTGTTCACCGTCGATGGGAAACACGCCTCCGTTCGCGAAGTGCGCGATGGCCGATCGAATGAACTGGCCCGTATCCCCTTTGACGTCCCGCCCGATACCTGGGTCCAGGTGGATCTGGCGGTAACTCCCAATTCAATCGAGGCGCGCGTGAAGACGCCGGAGACGGGATGGGTGGCTTTAGGAGCGGTGACTACAACTGGGAAAGACTTCACGCAGGATAAAGTCGGTTTCTACGTGCCCGATAAAGATGAAATTTCCGTGGCGAACTTTCGCTTTTCCACGCGTTAGTCTATAGATCATGGACGAACGCGCCTTCTATCGTGAGTCTCAGACCACCAAACAGTCCAGTCTGAACTGCCCTTTTTGCAAAACATCCAACTCTTACGACCTGCGCTGGCTGCTGCGTCAGAAAGTGGACAAGCTGCCGCGGCAGGCGGACGAACGGGATCGCGCTAAGTTCGCGAAAGCGGCCAGCTATATGGTCCTTCTCGATGACAAGGCTGCCTGCAAGAATCCGCGCTGCCGCCGGCCGTTTGACATCTCGGGCATCAAGACGACCGCGTTCCTGACGGATTGAACGCGCCAAAGCGCAAAGGGCGGCCCGCTCCATGCCGCTACCGTTTTGCGCTTGGTACGCTATTTTTTGTCCGCGCCGCCTTCGTCGTTGTCCGTTCCCTGACGCATCGAGTTCAGGCGTTCTTCGCGGCGCGCCGCGCGTTCCGAGGCTCGCTTCACCAGTTCGGAGCCAACCAGTTCCAGCTTCGCCGTTTCCGCCCCGTCGCCCTTGCGCCAGCCGAGCTTCACGATCCGTGTATAGCCCCCGGGCCGCTGGTTGAAGCGCGGCCCCAGCTTGTCAAATAGCTTGGCAACGGATTCCTTCGTCATCAGGAACGCCTCGGCTTGACGGCGGCGGTGCTGCGTATCCTCTTTGGCGAGGGTGATCATCCGTTCCACCAGCGGACGAGCCGCCTTGGCTTTCGGAACAGTCGTTGTGATCCGCTCTTCCTCGATCACGTTCGTGACCAGGCCGCGGAGCAGAGCCCGGCGGGCGCTCAAGTCGCGCTTAAGTTTTACTCCAGCCTTACGATGCCGCATGATTATTCGTCCGCTCCAGCATAGTTGTCAGCCTCGGCGAAATCGGCAGCCGTAGCCGGCGGCGCTCCGCCCACGAGCCTACCCTGCGAGTCGAACTTCATCCCGAAGGACAGACCGAGACCCGAAAGGATTTCCTTGATTTCGTTCAGCGACTTGCGGCCAAAGTTCTTGGTGCGCAGCATCTCCGATTCGGACTTCTGAACCAGGTCGCCGATGCTTTGAATGTTGGCGTTCTTGAGGCAGTTGTAGGAACGGACGCTGAGTTCGAGTTCTTCCACAGACCGGTTCAGCACTTCGTTCATCTGGTTTGCGGCGCGCTCCGCCGGCTCCTCGGCAACCTCCGGCGTCTCTTCAAAGTTGATGAAGATCGTCATGTGATCTTTGAGCAGCTTGGCCGCCTGCCCGATAGCGTCTTGCGGCGAGATGGCGCCGTTGGTCCAGACTTCGACGTTCAGCTTGTCGTAGTCGGTGTTCTGACCGAGGCGGGCATTCTCGACAGCGTAGTTAACCTTGCGAACGGGCGAGTGAACCGAGTCGATCGGGATATACCCAAGCGGCAGGTCTTCGTCGTAGTTGCGGTCGGCGGAAACGTAGCCGCGCCCGCTCTTGATGCGCATTTCGATGTTGAGTTTGCCGCCCTCGCCGACTGTTGCGATGTGCAGGTTGCGATCGAGCACTTCGATGTCGTTGTCGGTCTCGATGTGGCTGCTCATCACTTCCGTGGCGCCTTCCACCGTGATGCGGGCAATACGAGTGCCTTCGCCCATCATCTTGAAAGGAACCTGTTTCAAGTTTAGGATGATGTCGGTGGCGTCTTCAACCACGCCCGGGATGGGGCTGAACTCGTGCGACACCCCATCGATGCGCACGCCGGTGATGGCGGCTCCTTCGATGGAGCTCAACAGAACTCGGCGCAAACCGGTGCCGATGGTGGATCCGAATCCACGCTCGAAAGGCTGTGCCGTGAACTGGCCGTAACGTTCCGTGAGGGTCTCGGTATTGGCCGCTAAACGCTTGGGCTTCTGGAATCCTTTGAACATATATCTTGTGTTTCTTATCCTTTTCGTCGATTGTCGAAGCGCTACTTCGAGTAAAGCTCGACGATGAGCTGTTCATTCAACTGGATCTGCACCAACTCTTCGCGCTTGGGTTGCTGCAACACACGCCCCTTAAGAGCTTCCCGATCGACTTCGAGCCAGGACGGGCTGGGTGTGTGGGCCGTGGCGTCGCGCGCGGAGAGAATGAAAGGATGGTTCCGGCTCTTCTCGCGGATATCCACCACCTCGCCGGGCTTCACTGTAAAAGATGGAATGTTTACTTTACGCCCGTTCACGTTGACATGACCGTGGCGCACGAATTGGCGCGCCTGCGCCCGGCTGGTGGCGAAACCCATGCGGTAAAGAACGTTGTCAAGCCGCTTTTCAAGCAAGCCGAGCATCAACTCGCCCGTAATGCCCTTTTGATTCACGGCCTTTTCGTAAAGATTCCGGAACTGACCTTCGAGAACCTGGTAGTAACGGCGAGCCTTCTGCTTCTCACGGAGCTGCAGCCCGTAGCCAACGATCTTGGCTTTCTTGTCCTTGCCGTGCTGGCCCGGAGCGAAGTTGCGCTTCTCGATGGCGCACTTTTCGGTGTGGCAGCGCTCGCCCTTCAGAAATAACTTCATGCCCTCGCGCCGGCAAAGCCGACAAACAGGGCCGCTATAACGTGCCAATTAAATGACCTCCAGTTTGTTTCAATCCACACGAACACCTTTGTGTTCGCGCTGTCAGGTGCGGTTTACGGCTTGGCTTAAGCCTTCTTCCCGCTTACACTTCACAAGCGCTTGCCTAACGTGCGCGACTCAGTACGGGGCCGCGACCGGGAGCGTTTGCGTCTACTAAACCTTTACACCCGGCGCTTCTTAGGCGGCCGGCAACCGTTGTGCGGAATCGGCGTCACGTCCTTGATGGAACGAACCTCAATGCCGGCGGTTGACAAAGCACGCACAGCCGATTCGCGGCCGGAACCCGGACCAGCGACGCGGACCTCGACGGTTCTCAGACCGGATTCCTTCGCCTTATTGGCCGCCGTCAGCGATGCCTGCTGGGCGGCGAACGGGGTGCCTTTCCGGGAGCCCCGGAAACCGAGAGAACCGGAACTGGACCAGGCCAGCACGTTGCCGATGGGATCGGTGAAAGTGACGATCGTGTTGTTGAACGACGCCTGAATGTGCACGGTTCCGTAGGGGACGTTCTTTTTTTCCTTCTTCTTGAAGGACTTCTTCTTAGTTGATTTTGCGGGTGCTTTCGCCATTCGATTCCACTCTCTCCGGACTAGGTCTTGCTCGCCTTTTTCTTACCGGCGACGGTTCCCTTGCGTGGACCTTTACGCGTGCGCGCGTTGGTATGAGTCCGCTGCCCGCGCGCCGGCAAGCCGCGCCGGTGCCGCAAGCCGCGGTACGAACCCATTTCCATCAACCGCTTAATGTTCATCGAGATTTCCTTGCGCAGGTCTCCCTCGATGGCGCCTTCTCCTTCAATCAGGTTGCGGAGGTGGTTTACTTCTTCTTCCGAAAGGTCGCCGACCTTCTTTTCGGGATCTACTTGAGCCCGATGCAGCAACGACAGAGCGCGGGTCCGCCCAATTCCATAGATGTAGGTCAGTCCGATCGCCGCCCGCTTCTTCGCCGGTAAATCAACGCCTGCAATACGCGCCATATACTCTTCCTCTTACCCTTGTCCGACTTAACCCTGCCGCTGCTTGTGTTTGGGGTTGGTGCAAATCACCCGCACCACGCCGTGCCGGTTAATCACCTTGCACTTGTCACAAAGTTTTCTAACTGATGCCCGTACTTTCATATCCTTACGGCAATCCCTTCGATAGCAACTCTAGTACTCGTCCGCGCGTCCGGTCCTGAACCGAAAGCGCGACGCGCACCCGGTCCCCGATCCGTAATCGCACAAAATTCGCCCGCTGCGCGCTCGGAAGATGAGCGATCAATTCGTGCTCCCCTTCCAATCGCACGCGCACCAGCGCGCTCGGCAGCAATTCCACCACGGTCGCCTCAACCGTCCGCTCCGGACCGTCCACGGGCAAACGCGCGGCCGATACGCCGGTCATGTCACGCCGATCATGGCCGGGACAAAACCCACGGCCCGTTTTCGGTCACCGCCACCATGTGTTCGAAGTGAGCCGAATACGACCCATCCTTCGCCACCGCCGTCCACTTATCCGACAGAACCCTGGTTTCCGGCTTGCCGAAATTCACCATTGGCTCAATCGCCAAAACCATACCGGGCTTCAAGCGCGGGTTTTCTCCCCGGCGATCCACGTAATTCGGAATCTGCGGCTCTTCATGCAAAGAGGTTCCGATCCCGTGCCCGACAAACTCGCGCACAATCGAGAATCCGTTCGAGACAACGTACTTCTCAACCGTGCCACAGATATCGAACAGCCGGTTGCCCGCCTGCGCCTTGTTAATGGCCAGCTCAAGGCTCTCTTCCGTCACTCGCAACAGCCGCTTCACCGACTCGTTCACTTCACCAATCGGCACCGTGAGGGCGGAATCGCCATAGTAGCCGTCGAGCAGCACTCCCGTGTCGAGGGAAACGATATCTCCCGCCTTCAACTTACGCCTGGCCGATGGCATTCCGTGAACAACTTCCTCATTCACGGACGTGCACAAGACATACGGGTATTTGGTACCCGCCGCCTGCGAATAATAGCCTTTAAAGGCGGGCTTCGCTCCGGCGCCCGAAATCATCTTCTCGGCGGCAGCTTCAAGATCCTGCGTGCTGACACCCTCCGCGACCATCTGCTTCAGATCCTGCAAGATCCTGTAAACCAGCAAGCCGCTGCGGCGCAGTTTCTCAAGCTCCACCGCGCTCCTACGCACAATCACAGCGCTCCGTTAACACTCGGAACAATCTCAGCCTGAATCATACGCGCTTGCAGCAACGAATCGCAGATCGCCTTCATGATCTGTTCGGGAGGCTTGCTCGCGCCCTGCGTCTCAATCATCGGCAGACCGGCCTGCCGGAAGTAGTCCAAAAGAGGATGGGTCTGCATGTCGTACTCATCCAGCCTCGCTTGGATCACTTCTTCCTTGTCGTCCTCCCGAATGGTCAGCTCCGCGCCGTCCAGGTCACAAACTCCGGCAACCTTAGGCGGATGGGTTTTGTTATTGTAGAGAGTTCCACAAACGGGGCACTGCCGACGGCTGCTCAGGCGGGCTACAATTCTTCCGTGGTCAACCAACAAGTGTACCACGGCTGGCCGCATCCCGCTATGGGCAAAGCTGTCAACGAGGACCTCGGCTTGCTTCACGGTCCGGGGATAGCCGTCCAGGATCACACCCGGTTTGCAATCGGGCTGCGCGATCCGCACTTTTACCAGATCGTTCACCAAATCGTCTGGAACCAAGTGGCCCCCCTTCATCAGATCCTTCACCTTGATCCCGATCTCGTCTTCGGCGGCGATGTGACTTCGCAGCATGTCGCCGGTCGAGATATGCGGCCAGTGAAAACACTCGTGAAGAAGCTTCGCCTGCGTTCCCTTGCCGGATCCCGGGGAGCCGAACAATACGATGACTGGCGATCCTGCGTTGTTTGTGTTTACGCTCACTAATTGCTCGTACTGCTCCGGCGTCCGCGAATACGGCCCGCGCGGGGAGTAAAGCCCTCGTAATGGCGCATAATCAACTGCGCCTCAACCTGGTTGACAGTATCCATGGCTACGCCCACCACGATGAGAAGTGAGGTGCCCCCAAAGTAGAAGGTAACGCCGAGGCCGTCGAGCAGCCAGCGTGGAAAATGCGCATCGATGAAATTTCCCACCAGCGGCAAGCGTTGCAGCTTGATCCCCTGGATCATGATCTGCGGAATCAGCGAAAGAATGGACAAGTACAAGCCGCCCACCACGGTGATTTTCGACAGTATCTTGTCCATGTACTCCGCCGTATTCTTGCCCGGCCGGATGCCGGGAATGAACCCGCCATATTTCCGCATATTGTCCGCCGCTTCGCTCGGATTAAAGATAATCGAGACGTAAAAGAAGCAGAAGAAAACGATTAACACAATAAAGGCGATGTAGTAAAGCGGCTCCGCTCCGCCGAGCGCCCCAAGCATGCTGCTCAACCAGCGGCTGTTCTTCACAATCGGAAACTGCAAGGCCGTTTGGGGCAGCGCCAGCAGCGAGGACGCGAAGATGATCGGGATCACGCCGCCGGCATTCACCTTCAACGGCAAGTGAGTGGATTGTCCGCCCATCATACGCCGTCCGATGACGCGCTTGGCGTACTGCACCGGGATGCGGCGCTCGCCGCGCTCAACCAGAACGATAAAGGCGACCACGGCAACCATGATGACCAGAATCAGGATCATCTGCAGGACCGGCCACTGATGAGTGACAAACGTATTGCGGTAGATGCTGGCAATAGCGGGTGGCAACCCAACCACGATGCCAACGAAAATGATAAGCGACATGCCATTCCCGATGCCGCGGTCCGTGATCTGCTCACCCAGCCACATGATGAACGCCGATCCCGCCGTGAACGTCAGAATGGTCATGAAAAGGAAGTTGAACCCGGGATGAAGAACAAAGCTGCCACCCGAATTCTGGAGCGCGAAAGCGATACCAAAGGACTGTATGACCGCGAGCGCCACGGTGAGGTAGCGCGTCCACTGGGTAATCTTGCGGCGGCCCAGTTCGCCTTCTTTTTGCAGCTTGTCAAGCGTCGGAACAACCACGGTCAGCAGTTGCAAGATGATCGACGAAGTGATGTACGGCGTGATCCCAAGGGCGAAAATCGTCATCCGGCGCAACATGCCGCCGCTGAAAAGATCGAAGTAGCCCAGGAACCCGCCGGACGCGTTGCGCTGGAAGAACTCAAGGAAGCGCGCGTTGTCGATCCCGGGCGTCGGGATGTACGCGCCGATGCGGTACACGGCAAGCAAACCCAACGTGAAGAAGACACGCCTCCTCAGATCCGGAATCCGGAACATGTTGACGAGAGCTTCGAAAAACTTGGTCATAGCGTTAATGCTTCCCCGTTGGGCGCGCGTGCTCTAGTTACTTGGCCTTGGCCGACTTCCGATTCTTGGGATCGGGCTTGGCGATCACCTCGGCGCTGCCACCGGCTTTTTGGATTTTATCGAGCGCGGACTTGCTGAATACGTGGGCCGTCACGCTGATCTTTTTCGTCAGATCGCCATTCCCCAAAATCTTCAGGCCGGCGTTGAGCTTCTTGATGACGCCACGCTCGAGCAGCGATTCGGCGGTGAACGTATCTCCATCCAGCGCCTCAAAAGCCGCCACGTTGACGATGGCGTAATCCTTATGAAAGATGTTGGTGAAGCCGCGCTTCGGCAAACGGCGGTGCATCGGCATTTGGCCGCCTTCGAAGCCGCGCATCTTGCTGTAACCCGAGATCGACTTGGCGCCCTTCGCGCCGCGGCCCGAGTACTTGCCGCGCCCGCTGCCCATGCCCTGACCGATGCGCTGCTTCTTTTGTTTCTGGCCCTTCGGAGGCCGCAAGTTGCTTAAATTCATTTTCAGTTTCCCGACTGCGGCGCTAGTCCTTTACGATTTCGAGCAGGTGCGGCACTTTCGCCACCATGCCCCGAAACCCAGGCGTATCCGGGCGCACTACGATGCGATTGATCTTCTGGAGCCCGAGCGACCTGACGATGTTCTTGTGTTTCTGCGGCGTGCAGATCGTGCTGCGCACCAGCTTGATTCTAATAGTTCCTTCAGCCATCTGTGGATGCCTCGTTCCGTTCCTACGACAGTCTCTCTATCGGCAGGCCACGCATTTCGGCGATGGCGCGTTTGTCGCACAGCTGCTCGAGCGCGGCAATGGTCGCTTTGACGACGTTGTGCGCGTTATGAGAGCCAATCGATTTGGTCAAAACATTGGGAATACCCACCGCTTGAATGACAGCGCGAACCGGTCCGCCGGCAATGACACCGGTGCCGGCGGGGGCGGGTTTCAGCAGCACCAGCCCGCTGCCAAACCGGCCCAGCACGGGGTGGCGGATGGTGGTTTCGAGCACATTGATCTTTCGCAAATTCTTCTTCGCGGCTTCAATACCCTTCTTGATCGCGGAAGGAACTTCTTTCGCCTTGCCGGTGCCAAATCCGACGACTTTCGCGCCGGGATCACCGACTACGACAAGCGCTGAAAAGCTCATGTTTTTGCCGCCCTTCACGACCTTCGTCACGCGATTGATACTGACCACCTGTTCCTTGAGGTTCAGGTTCTGCGAGTCGATCCGCTTGGGCGCTACTCTGAATGCCATTAGAACTCCAGTCCCGCCGCGCGGGCCGCATCTGCCAGTGCCTTCACGCGGCCGTGGTACTGATAGCCGCCGCGATCGAACACAACTTTGACGATTCCTTTTTCCTTGGCGCGGTCGGCAACGATTTTGCCGATCAACTTCGCGCCGTCCACATTGCCGCCCTTGCCGCGCAAGTCCTTTTCGGTCGAAGCGGCGGCCACCAGGGTGTGCCCCTGCTGATCGTCGATCACTTGGGCGTAGATGTGGTTATCGCTGCGAAAGACCGCCAGCCGGGGACGCTCCGGCGTGCCAGCCACGCGGTTTCGGATGCGCTTGTGAATACGCTCCCGAATTTCCTGTCTAGAATCCCGCGCCATTACTTGCCTCCCGCCCCGGTCTTGCCGGCCTTCTTGCGGAGCGCTTCGCCCGTGTAGCGCACGCCCTTGTTCTTATACGGATCGGGCGGCCGCAGCAACCTCATCTGCGACGCCACGTGCCCGACCTCCTGCTTGTCGTAGCCGCTCAAGACAAGGTGAGTCTGCTTGTCGATTTTCAGATCGACGCCATTCGGCAAGATGAATTCGATGGGGTTCGAATAGCCCAGCGTGAATGTCGCGACTTTGCCCTTCACATCGGCGCGATAGCCGGTGCCGACAATGTCCAGTTCGCGGACAAACCCGGTCGAAACGCCCTGCACGGCGTTCGCGGCAAGAGCGCGCGTGAGACCATGCACGGCGGCGAACTTGTCGCTGTCGCGGAGGACTTCGAGGATCTTTTCCCGCTGCTCGAAACGAATGCCCGGCGGGATCGCCACGGTTAATTTTCCTTTCGGGCCTTCCACGCGAAGCTCATCCGAAATATCGATTTTGACCCCCTGCGGCAGAGGGATCAGCTTCTTTCCAACTCGTGACATGTTCGTTACCAGATCTGGCAGAGGATTTCCCCGCCAATGCCTTCCTTGCGAGCGGTTGAACCCGTCATCACGCCTTTCGGCGTCGTCACGATATTGATTCCAAGACCGCCCAGGATGCGCGGTATCTCCTTGCTGCCGACGTAGACGCGGCAGCCGGGGCGCGAAACGCGCTCGATCCGGGAGATAACGGGCAAGTTCGAAGGCGTGTACTTCAGATAAAGGCGGATGTACTTCTTCGCGCCTTCCTCGGTTAACTTGTAGTTCAGAATGTAGCCTTCATCCTTCAGGATGCGGGCGATCTCGTTCTTCAGCCGCGACGCAGGCACGTCCACTTTGGGGTGCCGCGCAATCAACGCATTGCGCAGCCGCGTCAACATATCGGCAATGGGGTCTGCTGTCATTTGTTACTCAGCACCTTTCATTCCTTGCAAAACTCTTACCAGCTCGCCTTGGTCACGCCCGGAATCTGGCCGCTCAGGGCAAACTTCCGGAAACAAATCCGGCACAACGAAAACTTCCGCAGGTAGCCGCGCGGGCGTCCGCAGTTCTTGCAGCGATTGCGCAGCCGGCAGGCGAACTTAGCGATCTTTCCGGCCGCCCGGGCGCGCGCAATCTCAACCAGTTTCTTTTCTTCTTTTGCGATCTTCGCGGTTGTTGCCATCGATAAACTCTTCCCTTACTGGCGGAACGGCATACCCATGTGCCGCAACAGCGCCAAGCCTTCAGCATCCGTTTTCGCGGTGGTCGTGATCGAGATATTCATCCCTTTCGTCTTCTCCACCTTGTTGTAGTCGATCTCGGGGAAGATCAGTTGATCCTTCAACCCAAGCGTATAGTTGCCCCGGCCGTCGAACGACTTGGGCGACACGCCCCGGAAATCGCGGACGCGGGGCAGCGCCACGTTCATCAAGCGGTCCAGAAACTCGTACATGCGGTCGCCGCGCAGCGTCACCATGCAGCCAATCGACATGCCCTCGCGCAGCTTGAACGCGGCGATCGACTTCTTCGCCTTCGTGATCACGGGCCGCTGCCCGGCGATGGCAGTCAGTTCATTCACAGCGCCGTCCATCAACTTGCTGTTGCCGGTGGCTTCGCCCAAGCCGACGTTGATTGAGACCTTCTGCACTTTCGGCACGGCCATCGGGTTCTTATAAGAAAACTCCTTCGTCAATGCCGGCACCACCGTCTCGCCGTAGTGTCCGCGCAGACGGGCCTTCGAGTGAGCGCTGCTGGGGCGCTTCGTCGGATCGGCCGGCGCGAGCGTCTGTCCCTCGGCCTTTCCCTTCCGCTCGAACTTCTTCTCGTCGCCCTTCTTCTCGGGCTTCTTGGCGTCGGCCTGCTTGGGCTTGGCGCCGTCTGTCTTCTTGGGCGGTGTTTCCTTTGCCATTCTCTTTAACTATTCCCTTGTCCGATTCCAAACGGCCGCAACCAAACGACTACTTTCCTTTGTCCAGCGTCTCGCCGCCCTTGCGCGCGATGCGCAACCGGCGCGTGTGCCCGCCCGTTGTTTCGAGCTTGTAGCCAACGCGGGTGGGCACGCCACCCGGAGTTAGCATCATCACGTTCGAGACATCGATCGGCATCGGCTTTTCGGCCACTCCACCCTTGATCTGCTTGGATGGATTGGGGCGGGTGTGACGCTTAACGATCATCACGCCATCGACCGTCACCTTGCGGGTGACGCGGTTCACTTCGAGAACCTTGCCCGTTTTCCCTTTGTCGCGCCCGGCGATCACGCGCACCAAGTCGTCTTTCTTGATCTTGACGCGGTGGGGCGTTTGCTCGCCCTTCTCTTGCCGCCTTTTATAAGCGATCTTCGGCATACTCTAGATAACCTCCGGCGCGAGCGAAACGATCTTCATATAGCGCTTGTCGCGCAGTTCGCGCGCGACCGGCCCGAACACGCGCGTGCCCACCGGCTCGCCCACTTCGTTGATCAGCACCGCCGCATTCGAATCGAAGCGAATATAGGTGCCGTCCTTGCGGCGCGTCTCCTTGCGCATCCGGACCACGACACAGCGGACAACTTTGCCCTTCTTAATGCTGGAATCGGGCGCGGCTTCCTTCACGCTGGCCGTGATCACGTCGCCCAAACCCGCGCGAAGTCCCAGATCGCCGCCGCGGGGCAAGATGCATTGCAGCTTGCGCGCACCGCTGTTATCGGCAACCTCGAGAATAGTTCGCATTCCAATCATTTGACAGTCTCCCTGACTTTCCTACCCGGCGCGCCCCACTTGGCGAGGCGCAAACTGCTACTTCTTTTTGACCGACTTCTTCTTGAGCGTTTTCTTCTTCCGTGTGTCGGCGCTGACGGCCAACGCTGGATGCTCGACACCCACTTGCACAGCGCGTCGAATGACATCGCCCAGCGCCCAGCGCTTCAGACGGCTTAACGGACGGCACTCGACGATACGCACCACATCGCCCACCTGCGCCGATTGCGCTTCGTCGTGGGCATAGAACTTCCGGCGCTTGGTAACGATCCGCTTATAGACCGGATGAGCGACGCGGCGCGTCACCTCGACGACGATGGTCTTGGCCATCCGGGTCGAGACTACTTCGCCGACTTTCTCGTTTTTGTGCCCAATCGGCTGCCCGACCGGTAACGCGTTCTGCTCTGCCGCCATTGCCTACTTCTTCCTCTTCTTATCCGTCGCCGTCACCGGAACCGCCACTTCACCCGCCGCGCGCTTCTGGTTTGTCACGGTTAACATCCGAGCGCGATCCTTACGCAAGCTGCGATACTTCTTCAAACCTTCCAGCTGCCCCATGCCCATCTGGAAGCGGAACCGGAACAACTGTTCGCGCGCATCCTGCGCCTGACGCTCCAGCTCCGCCAGATCGAGACCGCGCAGTTTTTCTGCTCTGAGCATTTCGCTTATCCTGCCTTTGCCACTTCGACCGGTTGATTACGGGCCACGAATTTCGTCGGAACGGAAAGCTTCATCGCCGCCAGCCGCATCGCTTCCGCCGCAATCGCCGGTGTGACGCCTTCCATTTCGAATAAGATCTTGCCGGGCCGAACGACCGCCACCCAGGCTTCCGGCGCGCCTTTTCCTTTACCCATACGGGTTTCGGGCGGCTTCTTGGTAATCGGTTTATCGGGGAAGACCCGGATCCAGACTTTGCCGCCGCGCTTAATGAAGCGTGTCATGGCAATGCGGGCCGCTTCGATCTGGCGATTGCTGACCCAGCCGCAGCTAAGAGACTTCAAACCGAAGTCGCCAAAAGAGAGCGTCGAACCGCGCCAGGCTTTGCCCGTCATGCGGCCGCGCTGCTGCTTTCGATATTTGACCTTCTTCGGCATCAACATAGCGGTATTCTCCTGAACGAGCGCTAACTACTCGTTCGACTCCTTGTTTCCTTCTGTGCCCGGCGGGGTCGTTCCATCCGGCCCCGTTCCCTCTGGCGCTGCCGCCGGTTCGGACGCGGCCGCGGGCCCAGACGCAACAGGCTCGGCCACGACTGGGGGAGCGGCTTGGCGTTCCTGTTTCCAGGACGGAGCCACGGGGATCGAGAGCGGCGGAATAATGGGCGACGAAGCCGGCTTCGGCAAATCGGCCGGAGCTTGCTGCACGATCGGTCCATGCTGCTCAGGCGCCTGCCCCTGAGACTGCACAGGGCCTTGGCCCTGCGGCGGGAAACGGCGCTCGCCGCGGTCTTGCCCACGGTCGCCCGGACGGTCTCCGCCCCGTTCATCGCGGCGGCGGCGGCGCGGTTCCGCTTCGTTGCGCAATGAATTGCGGGCGCGGTTGCCGCCTTCGATCACTTCGCCCTTATACACCCAAACTTTAATGCCTATCTTGCCGTACGTCGTGTTGGCTTCACTGAACCCGTAATCGATGTCGGCGCGCAGCGTATGCAGCGGCAGCTGCCCTTGCAGATACCACTCGCTGCGGGCGATTTCAGCGCCGTTCAAACGCCCGGAGACGCGCACCTTGATCCCTTTGCAGCCAAAGCGCAGCGCCGAATCGACAGCCTTGCGCATGGCGCGCCGGAAGGCCACGCGTTTCTCCAACTGTAAGGCGATCGATTCCGAAACCAGCTGCGCGTCCAACTCGGGGCGGTGCACTTCCTGGATATCGATGAAGACTTCGCGCTTGGTTTTCTTCGCGAGATCGCTCTTCAGCTTCTCGATCTCCGCGCCCTTTCGTCCAATGATGATGCCGGGACGCGAGGTGCGGATGGTGATGCGGAGCTTGTTGCCGGGGCGGTCTACTTCGATGGAACTGATGCCGGCGGCCTTGAGCCGCGACTGCAGGGATTCGCGGAGTTCGAGATCCTCGTGCAGCAGCTTCGAGTAGTCCTGTTTCGCGAACCAGCGCGAACGCCAAGTCTTGGTAACGCCTAACCGGAACCCGTAGGGATGTACTTTTTGACCCATGAGCTTTACTTCTCCTCCGCTTCCAGATCCCGTTCGCCCAGCTTGACGACGATATGCGATGTCCGGCGCTGATACCGGTAGGCGCGGCCCATCGGAGCGGGCCGGATGCGCTTCTGGCGCGGACCCTCGTTGACGTAGGCTTCGGCCACGTACAACTTGTCCACATCCACGCGCTCTTGCTTGGCTTCCGCGTTGGCAATCGCCGACCGCAGGACCTTTTCGACGGCCTCGGCAATCCGCTTCTTAGTCGCGCTAAGAATGTTGATCGCGTCGCCCGCCTGCCGCCCGCGAATCATGTCCACGACCAGCCGGGCTTTCTGCGCCGACACATGCACGTAGCGCGCTTCGCACTTGGCGATATTATTTGCAACTTGGTCCGCCACGTTACTTCGAACCTTTCTCGGTCGATTTGCCGACGTGTCCCTTAAAGGTGCGCGTCGGGGAGAACTCGCCCAGCTTATGGCCGACCATGTTTTCAGTCACGTAAACCGGAATGAACTTCCTGCCGTTGTGCACCGCCAGCGTGTGCCCGATGAAATCAGGCACGATGGTGGAGCGGCGCGACCACGTTCTCAAAACCTTCTTCAGATTGTCGGCGTTCAGAGTTTCCACCTTCTTGATGAGGTGGTCGTCGGTGAACGGTCCCTTTTTTAGCGATCTGCTCATTGCTCTCTACCCTTAACCAATCTGGCCTTAGCGCTTCTTCGACTTCCGCGTCACGATAAAGCGGTCAGTGCGCTTATTGTTCCTGGTCTTGAAGCCGCGCGTTGGCTGGCCCCACGGCGTCACGGGGTGACGACCGCCGGACGTTTTTCCTTCGCCGCCGCCATGCGGGTGATCGACCGGATTCATCGAAACGCCGCGATTGTGCGGGCGCTTCCCTAACCAGCGGGTGCGGCCCGCCTTCCCGAGCGAAACATTTTCGTGCTCGACATTGCCCACCTGCCCGATGGTCGCCATGCAATCGATCTGCACCCGGCGCGTTTCACCGGAAGGCAGTTTCAACAGCGCCACGCCGCCTTCCTTCGAAACCAACTGCGCCTGCGCGCCAGCCGAGCGGGCCATCTGTCCGCCCTTGCCTGGCTTCAGCTCGATGTTGTGAACGATGGTGCCGGCCGGAATGTTCTTCAGCGGCAGGGCGTTGCCAATCAGGATGTCGGCGTTCGGTCCCGAACTGATGGTGCGGCCCACTTCGAGTCCGACGGGGCAAATGATGTAGCGCTTCTCGCCATCCGTGTAATGCAGCAGCGCGATACGCGCCGAGCGGTTCGGATCGTACTCGATGGCCGCCACCTTCGCAATCACATCCGCTTTGTCGCGCTTGAAATCGATAGCGCGGTAGGCCTGCTTGGCCCCGCCGCCAATGAAGCGGCTGGAAATGCGGCCGTGCGCGTTGCGGCCGCCGGTGCGCTTCTTGCCTTCGACAAGCGACTTTTCGGGCGTCTGCTTCGTGATGTCTTCGCGCGTTATGTACGTCTGGAAGCGCCGCGTCGGCGTAGTAGGACGAAAACTTTTTATCGGCATGGGCTGTGCTCGCTTCCTCTCTTAGATGTCCGCGTACTCAGGCACTTTTTGCCCGGGCCGCAGGCGGACATACGCCTTTTTCCAATCGGAGGCGTAACCGGTAAACTTGCCTTTGCGCCGCAGTTTGCCAACGTAATTGCTGGTCCGCACCTCGGCCACTTTGATCTTGAACACGGTCTCGACCGCCTGCCGGATCTGAATTTTATTGGCGTCGGGATGCACCTCGAAACAGAGGGTGTTTTCTTCCTCCCGTTTGGCATGGCCCTTCTCGGTAATAAGCGGCTTCCGGATCACATCGTAAACGTTCATTTCGCCAGCGCCTCCGACAACTTTCTCGCCGCGCTCTCGCTCAGAAAAACCTGCTCATGCTTCAGCAGATCGTACACGGTAACATCCTTCGTCGGCACCAGTTTCACGCCGGGAAGATTGCCCGAAGCACGGCTCAAATTCGTATTTTCGGCAGCTTCCACCAGAAGCACCGTCCTCTTCGCTTCCAGCTTCCCGAGGACCGCCGCCATGTTCTTGGTCTTGTGATCGCTCAGCTCGAAAGCGCTCACGATCTTCAACTCGCCATCGCGCAGCTTCGCCGAAAGAGCCGAGCGCAGCGCTCCGAGCACCATCTTGCGAGGCAGTTTGTATTCGTAGCTGCGGGGCTGGGGTCCGTGCACCGTGCCGCCATGGCGCCACAGCGGCGAGCGGATAGAACCTACGCGCGCCCGGCCCGTTCCCTTTTGTTTCCACAGCTTCCGGCCCGATCCCGAAACTTCATGGCGCGTTTTGGTCGATGCGCTGCCGGAACGCCGCGCCGCCGTGTACTGGCGGACCGCTTCGTACAGCAGCGCTTCATTCACCTCGGCGCCGAACACCACATCCGACAGTTCAATCGAACCGACGGGCGCGTTATTCAGATCCACAATCTCTACACTTGGCATCGTCTTCTATTCCCTCGCCCGGATTCCTACCGCTTGCTGCGGCGCACCATGACATAGCCGCCGTTCGGTCCGGGGATCGCGCCCTTCACGGCGATCACATTGTCTTCCGTATCCACGCTCACAATTTCGAGATTCCGTATCGTGACCTGGTCGGTGCCCATCCGGCCCGCCATCTTCATGCCGGGAAACACGCGCGACGGAAAACTCGAAGCGCCAATGGAACCCGCCGCGCGGTGGAACATCGAACCATGCGAAGCTGGACCGCCGCGAAAGTGATGGCGCTTGACCAGACCCGCGAATCCCCGGCCCTTGCTGGTTCCGATCACATCCACCACGTCCTTCGGCTTGAACTCTTCGGCCAGAACGCGGTCGCCCGGTTTGAAGTCGCCGGCCCCATGCCCGAGGCGGAACTCATGCAGGAACTTAACCCCGTCCGCGCTCGACTTCTTCAAATGACCGGCAATCGCCTTGGTTTGCTTCTTGGCGTACTCGACCAACCCAAGCTGCACCGCATCGTAGCCGTCGGTCGCGGGAGTTTTGCGCTGGGTCACCACGCACGGACCAGCTTTCACAAGCGTGACAGGCACCACTTGGCCGTCCGCGTTGAACACTTGCGTCATGCCGATCTTTTTGCCGAGAATTCCTGGACTCATCATTTCTACCTTCAGGTTTATCTACCTTGTCCCTGATCTATGGCCCTATTTCTTGCTGAAAGCCTTGATTTCGACATCGACGCCCGCTGGGAGATCGAGCTTCATCAGCGCGTCCACCGTGTCCTGCGTGGGTTCGAGAATATCGAGCAGCCGCTTATGGGTGCGAATCTCGAACTGCTCGCGCGATTTCTTATCTACGTGCGGAGAGCGCAAAACGGTATAGCGGTTCTTGAGCGTCGGCAGCGGAATCGGTCCGGCGACCGTGGCTCCGGTGCGCTTGGCCGTATCGACAATATCGCCCGTCGATTGGTCCAGGATGCGGTGATCGTACGCCTTCAGCCGGATTCGGATTCGTTCTTTCATTTCTTTGTCTATTTCTCTCAATCAATGGGCGCTAACCACTCGATTAGCGCCCCCGAAAAATCACGTCAGATTCCGCGAACCAAAATCGGAAACTACGACAGAATCTCCGTCACAGTGCCCGCGCCCACGGTCCTGCCGCCTTCGCGAATCGCGAAGCGCAGGCCCTTGTCCATGG
>OCTA010000481.1_pt1 | contig 36789 bp, 34 predicted proteins | sample 1538991 | NCBI WGS metagenome assembly OCTA01 (sample SAMEA3539302, study PRJEB22396) | soil metagenome | biome: tundra; feature: field; material: soil | place: USA | collected 2010-05 | depth 0.15 m | reverse complement strand
GATACTCACGCGACAAAATTCGACGGAGGAAAGCCCGCTCAGATCGCGACGCGTGGCGGCAGTACCGTGTCCTGCGAAGCGATTGTCATCGCTACAAACACTCCGGTGAACGATTGGCTTTTCCTTCAGGCGAAGCAGGCCGCCTATCGGAGCTACGTCATTGGCATCGCTGTCCCCGTTGGGACGGTGCCAAAAGCCTTGTATTGGGACACCGGTGATCCTTACCACTACATCCGGATCGCAGAGACGAAGGCCGGCGGCACGGCCTCCGCCCAGGAGACCCTGCTCGTGGGTGGCGAGGACCACAGAACCGGTCAGGCCGACGATGCCGACACACGGTATGCGCGGCTGGAGCAATGGACCCGCCAGCGATTCCCGATGGCCGCCGAAGTCCGGTTTCGTTGGTCGGGACAGATCATGGAGTCCGTTGACGGGCTCGCCTTCATCGGCCGGAATCCGCTCGACCATGAGAACGTCTATGTGGTCACCGGCGACTCGGGGACCGGGATAATGCACGGCACCATCGCCGGACTTCTGATCACCGACCTGATCCAGGGCCGGGAGAACCCGTGGACCGGTCTGTACAGTCCAGCGCGCGTGACCCTGGGAGCAGCTACAGACTTCGCTCGAGAAGCGGTCAACACGGCCTCGCAATACGTCGATTGGCTGACCGCGGGGGACCTGGAGAAAGACGAACTCGTTCCCGTGGAAACCGGCGCAATCGTGCGTCATGGTCTGATGAAGGTTGCCGTGTATCGCGACACGAAGGGAGCGCTTCAGGAGTGCTGCGCCGTGTGTCCACACCTCGGCGGCATTGTTGCGTGGAATCATGCCGAGAACACGTGGGACTGCCCCGCGCATGGCTCGCGATTCGACCCCTTGGGCACAGTGCTGAACGGACCCGCCAATGAGAACCTTCATTCGACGGCAGTCGCCGCTGCGCGCGAATGACCGCCTCCCCTGTTTTCATCGCACCGGTTCCTCGACGAAGAAGACAGCACACGCTGTTAACCTGCCGTCCGGTACCACGAGCCGCGTGGCGGACGCGGTGTCCATGACTTGTCGACTTGCTGCACGTGGATGGCGCCAGATTCATTTGTTGGCGGGCAAACCCCCAAAATTGCCACAAATTCTGGCAATCTTGCTTTGCCATTCTCCCTTTCAATCCGAGCCCCCCCACGAGCGGGAAAGTCGGCCGGCTGGCGGAAATCCGGGCATGCCCGGCGAAGGCATTAGCGGGGCGAATCCCGGCGCAGCAGTAGGGTTACACCCAATTGGAAAGCCCCGGCACTCCGCGTATCGTTAATGCATGATGAAAACTTTGTTTACGGCGGAAGCGATTTCCAAGGGAGGGCGTTCGGGAACCATACAGTCACCGGACCGGCTGCTGGATGTCACATTGGGAAATCCGTTGGAGAAAGGCATCGAGAAACGCGGTCCCAATCCCGAGCTATTGTTTGCGGGCGCATATTCCGCCTGTTACCACGGCGCCTTGGTCAACGCGGCGAAGAAGCTCGGCACGCCGGCCAAAGATTCCACGGTGCGCGCGCTGGTGAGCTTCGTCGAGGATGACCAAAGCGGCTACCGCCTGGCGGTGACTTTGCACGCGCAACTCCCAGGCATTGATCGCGTCCAGGCTCAACGCATTATGGATGAGGCACACAAAACTTGTCCCTATTCGAAAGCCCTGCGCGGTGACACTTCCGTCAAGCTGGTGGTGGACTAGCCGGCGGCCCCGGCGGAAATCGATCGGCTATACGGCTGGGGCAACCCTGGACGCTGGGATGGCAACGATCAGAAGCGGTTTCCCGTTAACAGCAAATGGGCAATCATCACCACCGCCAACAATGCGACGGAGATCGTGACCATGATGACAAGTCCCCGATCAGCTTGAAATTCACCTCGATCGATCGCCTGGTTGATGCCGTGACAGCGCCATGCCGCCAGGAGGGTGAGTACGCTGCCGAAAGCCATCATGCAACGTTCTACTTCATGAAAGCGGCTTATCGAGACCGTTTTGCCGAAATAGCTGCCATGTACTTCCCATCCGGTTGGGTGCTTACCCAAAAGAGCGATGCCAATCCGGCGCCGTATCAGTCCTGAAACCGACCTGCGATTTAGCAGCATGATTTTCAAAATGCGGCACTACCGAGGGACGGGGCCGTCCGGCAGCTTTTCCGTTGACCGCCCCCGGGCGCGGTATGACGGTGGCCCTCCATGCTAAAAGCCGGCATCGTCGGACTGCCCAACGTGGGCAAGTCAACCCTGTTCAACGCCCTGACGCGCTCCCACAAGGCCGAGGCCGCAAACTACCCGTTTTGCACGATAGATCCGAACTTCGGCGTCGTGAACGTCCCGGACGAGAGGCTGGCCCCCCTTTCGAGGATCGCGAAGACGAACGTGATCATTCCGGCTGCGATTGAGTTCGTGGACATCGCAGGGCTTGTCGCGGGGGCGAGCAAGGGGGAGGGCCTGGGCAACCAGTTTCTGGCGAGCATCCGCGAGGTCGATGCCATCCTGCACGTTGTGCGCTGCTTCGAGGATCCGGACGTGGTCCACACCGCGGGCGGCCTCGACCCGGTCAGGGACATCGAGATCGTCTCGACGGAGCTGATCCTTTCCGATCTCGAGGCCGTCCAGAAGAGGATCGAGAAAACCCAGAAGAAGGCGAAGGGCGGCGAAAAGGAAGCCCATGCCGAGCTGGTCCTCCTCGAGCGCCTGGCCCCCCATCTCAACGCCGGCAAGCCGGCCAACACCCTGGCCGTGCACGAAGATGAGGCGAGGCTGATGCGGCTCTTCCAGTTGCTCAGCGCCAAGCCCGTCCTGTACGCGTGCAATGTCGCGGAGGGCGATCTCGCCGGCGCCGCGCAGAATCCCCTCGTCGTCAAGGTCGCCGAGTTTGTCCGCGCCCATCACGACGCGGCCTACGTTCCCGTCAGCGCGCGGATCGAATCGGAGCTGGCCGATCTTTCGCCGGAGGAGGCCCGGGAGTTTTTGAAGGACCTGGGTGTCGGGGATTTTGGCGCCTCGGCGCTCATCCGCTCGACGTACTCCCTCCTGGGCCTGATCACGTTTTTCACGGAAAACGGGAAGGAGGTTCGCGCGTGGACGATCCGGAAAGGCTCGAAGGCGCCCCAGGCGGCCGGGATCATCCACACCGACTTCGAAAGGGGATTCATCAAGGCCGAGGTCGTCTCCTGCGACGAGCTGCTCCGCCTGGGAGGCATCGCCGCGGCGCGCGAGGCGGGCAAATACCGCCTGGAGGGAAGGGAATACGCAATCCGGGACGGCGACGTGGCCCTGTTCCGGTTCGCGCCGTAGAACCCGGCCGCGCCGGGTCAACCCGTAAACGACCGCGCGGCGATCCCCGCCGCGGCGAGTTCGGCCCGGAGCCTCCAGGCAAACGCCAATGCCTGCGCCCCGTCGCCGTGCAGGCAAACCGTGTCGGCCGTCACCTGCACGTCCGAACCGTCGGTCGCCCGGACAAGGCCTTCCCGGACGATGCGCATGACCTGGCCCACGGCTTCGGCCTCGGTAGTGATGAAAGCATCGTCGCTCCCGCGCGGCGTCAGCGACCCGTCGGGCTGGTAGGTCCTGTCGGCAAAGACCTCGGAGGCGACCCGCAGCCCCCTCGCGCGCCCCGCGCGAAGCAATTCGCCGCCGGCGAGGCCAAACAGGGCGAGCGCCGGATTGATCGATCGCACCGTCTTTGCGATCGCGTCCGCAATCGCGTAATCCCGGGACGCCCGGTTGTATAGCGCCCCGTGCGGCTTCACGTAGGTTACCCTCGCCCCGCGAAGCTGGGCGATCTGGCTGAGTTCGCCGACTTGCGTGGCGACGAGATCGGCCGCGGTCGCCGGGGTCAGCGGCAAGTCCCGCCGGCCCATGCCAAGCCTGTCGTCCAGGCCGGGGTGCGCCCCGATCGACACGCCCGCCGCCGCCGCCATCTCGATCGTTCCGATCATCGTCGCGTGGTCGCCGGCGTGGACGCCGCAGGCGATGTTGGCGGAGGTGATCAGCGGCATCAGCTCTGCGTCGTGTCCGGCGCCCTCGCCGAGGTCGCAGTTGAGATCGATCGTCGTCATCTGGAACAACCAGGCATGGTCACGGATTGAGGCGCTGACGCACGCCCTCGCGAAGGATGGCCAGTTCCCGTTCCCGCCTGAGAATCAGGAACTGGGCCTCTTCCAGCGGCACCTCGCGGAAACGCACTAAATCCCCCGGGCAGACCTGCGCCAGAACCGGCAAATCCACAGCGGCGACATGAGCCGCCTGCGGATAGCCGCCCAGCGATTGCGCATCGGCCATGAGCACGATCGGCTGCCCGTCCGGCGGCACCTGTATCGTTCCCGGCGCGACCGGAGCCGAGGCGAGTTCCCCGCCCGAGCGCCGCACGATGGCCCTGCCGCTCAGCCGGAGGCCCATCCGGTCCGAGTGCGGCGTCACCACAAACTCCTCCGCGAACAAGCTCCCGTCGAATTCGCCGGCCTGGGCCCCGCGCACAACCCGCAGGGTCGGCGACGCCGCATACGCGGGCAAAAGGGACGGCGCCACGAAAAAGGAGGCCGCCGGTCCGCGCTGGGCCTGTCCCTTTGGGCCGCTCCCGATCTCAAGCACGTCGCCGTCGCAAAGCGCGCGCCCGTGGAAGCCCCCCAGCCCGCCGCGCAGGTACGTGCTCCGGCTTCCCAGAACCGGCGGGACGGATATCCCGCCGGCGACGGCAAGGTAGGCGCGGCAGCCCTTGCGGCACTCGGCAAAGCGAACCCGCGCGCCGGCGGCAACGTCGAGCGGCCTCCAGGACTGCAGTCCGGAGAATTCCGCTCCGCAGATCGCAATCCGCGCAGCTTCCGAGAACTCCAGCTCCGGCCCGGACAGGGTGATCTCGAGGCCGGCCGCATCCTCGGAATTGCCGACCAGCAGGTTCGCCACCCTGAACGCAAAGAGATCCATCGGCCCGCTCCGCGGAACGCCCGACGCGCGGTGGCCCGTCCGGCCGAGGTCCTGCACGGTGGTCATCAGCCCTGCCCGGGCAATCCTCATTTCCATGCCGCAAACTCCTCCGGCGTGATCGCCTTGAACGACACGAAATCGCCCGTTTGAAGAAGCGAAGGCGGGGTCTCCTCCTCCCGGAAGAGCCGCAGGGGCGTCCGCCCGATCAGGTTCCATCCCCCGGGCGTGGCAATCGGATAAACGCCCGCCTGGGCTCCGCCGATCCCGACCGACCCCGCCGGCACGGATTCGCGGGGCGTGTCCTTCCGCGGCGTGTGCAGTTTCTTCGGAAGCCCGGCCAGATACGGGAATCCCGGGGAGAATCCGATCGCCTGGACCCTGTATTCCGCCGCGCCGTACAGGGCGATGACCGCCTCCGGCGAAAGCCCGGAAAGGGCGGCGACGGCGCCCAGATCCGGCCCGAACTCCCCCCCGTAGCAGACCGGAATTTCCATCTTTCGCCCGACCGGCGGCAGCCGGCGCAGGCGGCGCCTTGCGACCCCCGGGGCGCGCGCGCAATGCGGCCCGATTGCCCGGCACATCCTCTCGAAAGGCGATCCCGGCCCCGGCGCCACCAGCGCCGGATCATAAAACACCGCGACCGAGCCGTAGGCGGGAACGGCGTCCAGGACCGCCGGGCGCAGGAGCCGCTCCAGCGCCGTCGCGGTCGCGCGGGCGCGCGACAGGATCTCCCGGTCGGCGTCGGTCCCCAGGGTGACCACCAAGGCGGAGTCGCCGAGCGGCGCAAAGACCGGCCCCTTCCGTTTGATGCGCACTCTCATCGGCAGGGAGCAAAAGGGTAATCCGCGCCGGAAGCGATTTCGAACTCACCCCTTGTTCGATCCGAGGAGCTGTTCGGCGTGGGCGAGCGCGCTCTTCGCGTTGCGGTCGCCCAGCATCCGCGCGAGTTCGCTCACGCGCTCCCTGCGGACCGCCTGGATCGGGGTGATCCGGACGGCCGCCCGGTCCCCGGACTGGTCCTTCGTGACGACCAGGTGGGAGGCCGCCTGGGCGGCCACCTGTGGCAGGTGCGTGACGCAGAACACCTGCCGGCTTTCCCCAATCCGCGCCATCTTCTCCCCGACCACTCGCCCGATCTCCCCGCCCACGTTTGCGTCCACTTCGTCAAAGACGAGCACGGGAACATCGTCGAGTTCGGCGAGCACCGCCTTCAGCGCCAGCATGACCCGGGCGAGTTCGCCGCCCGAGGCGATCCGGGCCAGCGCCCGCGCCTCCTCGCCCACGTTGGGCGAAAAAAGAAACTCGCACCCGCAGTCGCCCGAAGGCCCCGGTTCCGCGAGGGGAACGATTCGTATCCTGAAGTCGGCCTTTGCGAAGCCGAGTTCGGCGATGTTAGCCGAAGCGACGCGCGCCAGTTCGCGGGCCGCCTTTTCGCGCCGAACGCGCACGATCGCACCATCCTTCCTGACGGAAGCCGCGGCCTCCGCGATCTCACGGTCCAGCCGCGTCAGCGCCCCGGCCAGGTCTCCCTGCGCCTCCAGCCTTCGGCGGAGCGCGTCCCGGGCCTCGGCGACCGTCCGCGGGTCCCCGCCGTACCGGCGCTTGAGATCCAGCCAGGCGTTCATGCGGGCTCCGAGCGCCTCCACCTCGGATGGCTCAAACTGGAGTTCCCTCCCAAGGGCCGAGAATTCGGCGCCGAGATCGTTCAGCTCGACCGCAGCCGCCGCCAGGCGCTCCGCAAGGGGTTTGCCTGCCGGATCGAGTGCCTCCAGGCGGCGCGCCTCGCGCAGAAGCGCCGCCAGCCGGCCCTGCAGCCCGTCTTCCCCGGTTAGTCCCTCCTCCAGGGTCCGCGCGAACCCGAGCAGTTCCTGAGCCCGGCTTGTGCGCGCGAAATCGAGCTCGAGGGATTCAATCGCCGCGGGCGCCAGGTCCAGCGCCTCCATCCGCCCAAGCTGGCTCTTGAGAAAATCCAATTCGTCCGGCGAAAGGCCCTTCTCCCCTTCCAGGCGCTTCCTCTCCGCCCGCCTGTCCTGCCAGGACCCGTAGCGCTTCCGGTATTCGTCGAGCGCCTCCCTGTTACGGGCGAACAGGTCGAGCAGGTCGAGCTGGCAGTCCTCCCTCAAAAGCCGGCGGGGTTCGCCCGGCCCGTGAAAATCGATCCAGTGCGCGCCGAGCCTTTGCAGGGCGGCCAGGGTCGCCAGGCTCCCGTTGACGGCGATGCGGGGGGCCTTCTCAAGGGGCACGCTCCTCTTGAGAATCAGCGTCCCGTCCTCGCAGGCGGGCAGGCCCAGTTCCTCCAAAACGGCGTCGATTTCGCGCGGCTTTGGAAAATGCAGCGAGGCTTCCACCTCGCATGCGGCGGCGCCCTGCCGGACCACGGTCCTGTCGGCGCGCTCTCCGGCGAGCAGGCTCAGGGCGCCGAGGAGTATGCTCTTTCCGGCCCCGGTTTCCCCGGTCACGACCGTGAAGCCGGCCTCGAATTCGAGGTCCACTTCCTCGAGGAGAGCCAGATTGCGGATGCGAAGGGATTGAAGCACGGTCTGCGGAATGTACAGGGATGCCGGTGTCTGCCTGCGGAAACGCACCGGAAACGAATCATAATGGCAAGGCGTCAGATGCGCCGCTCGCCTCGCGCCGGGAGCCGGGTGTCCATGCCGCCTGCTCCTTCAGCCGCCGCCGCCCGCCCGCTTTTCCAGGGCCGAAACCCGCCTGAACAGATCCGGGAGGCGGTCCCGAAGGGCCTGCACCCGCAGCTCGAACATATGGGGCCTGCTCGGCGATCCCCAGACGGCGGCGCCGGGCTGCAGGCTCCGGCCGACCCCCCCTTGTGCGCCAACCTTCGCGCCCTTCCCAAGCGTGATATGACCGACGATTCCGACCTGCCCGCCGAGGACGACGTAATCCTCGAGCGTCGAGCTGCCCGAGATGCCCACCTGCGCGCAAATCAAGCAGTGCTTGCCGATGACCACATTGTGGGCCACCTGCACCAGGTTGTCGATCTTGGTGCCTTCCCCCACGATCGTGCTGCTGAAGCGCGCGCGGTCCAGGGTGGTGTTCGCGCCGATCTCCACGTCGTCCTCGATCGTCACCGTCCCGACCTGCGGCACCTTCTCGTGGCGGCCCTGAACGAATTCGTAGCCGAATCCGTCCGAGCCGACGACAACGCCGGGCTGAAGCCGGACGCGGTTATTTAAAATGCATTCCGCGGCGACGATCACGCCCGGCATGAGCCAGCAGTCGTCCCCTATCCTGGCCGCCCGGCCGACAAAGACCTGCGCCTGGAGATGGCTGCGCTCGCCGACGACCGCCCCCGCCTCGATGACGCAGAGCGGCCCGACGGTCGCGCTGGCCGCGACCGACGCCCCGGCCGCGATGAGCGCGCTCGGATGCGCTCCGGGAGCGGGCTTGGGCCAGAGCGCCTGCTCGATCCGCGAGCACACGCGGATCAGCGCGATGGAGGGGTTGTCGACGACCAGCAGGAGCTGGTTCGGCCTGGGCTCGCCCTTGTAGCTGGGGGGCACGAGAACCGCGGATGCGTTCGTCGTCGGAACCTCGGAACGGTACCTCCCGCTGCCCAGAAACGACAGGTCCCCTGTCATCGCCGTCGCGAGCGAGCCAAGCCCCCGAATCGTCTCCGTGGTAAAACCCCGCACCTCGCGCGGCTTGACGATGGCGACAATCTCGTCCGGGGAGAAGGCTACCTGCATGCGGCCAAGCGTGAAAAAAATCCGGCTGGGCGCAAGTGCGTGTATTGTCCCATTTTGGCCGACAAAAAGGCCCGCTCGGGAAGGAGCGGGCCTCTTGAAAAATCGGGGCCTCTTACTTTGAGGGAGCCGTCACGCCGGGAACGGTGATCTTCGGCATGTCCGAGCCGGTCGACGTCGCCGGAGCCGCAGCCGGGGCGACGGCCGGGGTCGCCGAGGCAGCCGGGGTGCCCGCCGGGCGATCCTTGTTGATCTCCGCAACCACCTCGCTGGTGATGTCGTACCCGGGATCAAAGTAGATGACCGGGGAAACGCCGAGGAGCGTGGGCCCGGACTTGTCGACCACCAGGGTCGCATCGTGGCGCTTGGCCACGGTCACGACGACCTTCGAGATCTCCTCGAGCATCGTGCCACGGAACTTCTGGATGCGCTCCTGGAGCACCGACTTCGCGTTGGTCGCGAGGTTGTTCCGGTCGGCCAGCTTGGCCTGGATCTCCTGGCCCTTCTTCTGGGCGTCGGCGACGGCCTTGGCCTTCGCGTCCGCGGTCGCGGCGGGATTCTTCGACTGTTCGTCGAGCTCTTTGTACTGGGCGACGAGGGCGTCGCCCTCCTTGTTCATCTGGTCGATCTGGTCCTGAGCCTTCTTTGTGGCATCATCGAGCTTGGCCTTTTCGGCCTGGGTCTCGTAGTGCGTGTCGAAGATCTTTGCCATGTCGACGACGAGAATTTTCGGCGCCGGTTGCGCTTGGGCGATCACGGCCGCTGCGCCAAGGGCCCCTAGGGAAAACAGGGTGTGGATGGGATTCTTCATGAGTCTTGTTGCGGGATGAAACTATGACTAGAGCAGAATCAGAACCGGGTGCCAAAGGAAAAATTGAACTGATTTCCGGTCTTGTTGGGGTAGTGCAGGTCGCCACGGATCGGTATGCCGTAATCCAGGCTCAGCGGGGAGCCCATGACAAACAGGCGCAATCCGACGCCGAAGTCGTCCTGGTAGTTGCCAACGTTAAAGTCGTAGGATCCGGGGTTTACAAACCCAATGTCGTAGAAGAAGGCGAAGCGGACCGGGCTCACGATGTCGAACGAGTACTCGAGCGTGGACATGCCGTATGTCTTGCCTCCGATCGGCTCTCCGTACGAGTCGCGCGGGCTGACAAAGCGGAACTCGAAACCGCGGAGATCGTCCGGGCCTCCCAGGTAATAGGCGTCGTAATAGGGCACGTTGGAGCTGCTGCCGAAGTTCTGGATGACGCCGCCGCGGGCGATCAGTGAAATCACCTGCGCCTGGGTCTCGAACAGCTCGAAGAACTGGGACCCGTGAAACTCGGTCTTGAAGTAGTTGTTCTTTCCGCCGAGGGGCCCGCCGGCCACGGTCTCGTCGAACTGGACGCGGTTGCCGTGCGTCGTGTTGATCATCTTGTCGCGCGTGTCGCGGACGAGTTCGAAGGTCACCCTCGACTCGGAGTTGTCGCCGGCGGACGCCTGGATGATCGGGGAGGCGCTCGCCTGGACGTCCTTGATCTCGGTCACCTGGTATGTGTAGCCGAGCTGGGCGTCGATCAGCTCGAAGAGATGCTTCCGGACGTAGACCGTGCCGCCGAGGTCCACCTCGTTGTAGTACGTGCTATTGTAGTCGGAAGCCGTGCGGAACAGGCTGAAGCCGAGGGCCAGCGCCTTCTGCATGAGGAAGGGCTCCTCGAATGAGATGATCGCCTCGCTCGAAAGCGAACCGAGCTGCAGCCGGATGCGGAACTTCTGCCCGTCGCCCTGGAAGAGGGAGCGGGCGTTGAACAGGTCGAAATTCGACTGCGAGATCTCCGCGAAGACGGTCGCGTGTTCCAGCGAGCTGTATCCCGCTCCAAAGGTAAGGCTGCCCGTGCGCCCCTCCTTGACGGCGACCCTCATGTTCTCGCGCCCGGGAAGGTTCGTGCTCTGCGGCGAGATCGTCACGTCGTCAAAGAAGCGCGTGTTGTCCAGCCTCATCTTGCTGATCTTCATCCGGACCGTGTCGAAGACGTCCCCGGGGCCCATCACGAGCTCCCGCAGGATCACGGTGCTCTTCGTCTTTGTGTTCCCCTCGATCGCGATCGACTCGACGTTGTACTTGTCGCCCTCGTCGATCTGGTACTCGAGATCGATGTTGCCCGTGCCGATGTTGGGCTTTCGGAGCATGTTCACCCGCGTCTCGATGTATCCGTCCTTGCCGTAGAAGTCCTCGAGGCGCTCGCGGTCCTTGTCCAGTTTGGAGGGCGTGAAGACCGTCCCCGGCTTCTGCCGGACGACGCGGCGGAGGAGCGCAGAGGAGTGGAGCTTGTTGCCCGAAAAGCTGATCTGGCCGATGTGATACTGGCGGCCCTCGCTGACCGAGATCGAGACGACGAGCTTGTTGGGCTTCGGGTACTGGAACACCACGTGGTCCTCGGAAATGTCGACGTCCAGATAGCCCTCCTCGCGGTAGAAGTCCCGGAGCTTGCCCAGGTCGTCGTCGAAGGTGTCGTCCTCGAACCGGCCGGAGCCGGTCAGCCATGAGAACATCCACCATCTCTTTGTGTCCATCTGTCCGCGGAGCGCCTTGGACTTGATGTGCTGATTGCCCGTGAAGCGCACGCCGGCGATCTTCACCTGGTTTCCCTCGCGGATCTGGAAAACCACCGTCCCGAAGCCCGTCGCCCGGTCCCGGTCGATCCTGTAGGTCACCGTGGCCTGGTTGTAGCCATCCTTCTGATAGAGATCGTGGATCGCTTGCTCGTCATCCTTCACCTGGCGCTCATCCAGGGCTGTGCTCGCGCGCGTCTTGACCTTCTTTTCCAGCTTGGTCGTCTTCAGTTTCTTGTTGCCCTCGTACCGCACCGCCATGACGCGGTATTTCGGGGTCACCTCGACGACGAGGTTGTAGGAACGCGGGCCGGCCGGCTCCCATTTCGTCTGAACAAACTCGAAGAGCCCCGTCTTGTACAGGTTGCGGATGTCGCGATCCAGGATCGTGTCGTCGAGGTCGCCGCCCTCGTGCAGCTGCATATTCGCGCGGACGACCTGTTCGTTGACGTTCGCCGTCCCGACAAACTTGACCGTGATCGTTCCGACCTTATAGCCCGTCCCGGGCGCCTGGTCCGGCTGGTTCTGGGCCGGCTGCGCCTGATCCTGCGCCTGCGCCCTCGCCGATCCTGCAAGAATCGAGATACCAATAGCTAGCAAAACAACGGTGACCCGGTGCAGCGGGTTACTGGGTATAGTTTTCAAAGCGGGTGATGTCTCGTAAGAAGGTGAGCTTCAATTCTCCTACCGGTCCGTTGCGTTGCTTGGCAACGATTAACTCGGCCGAATCGGCGGCAACTTGGTATTTATCGTCGGCATCTTTCGGCCGGGCCAGCATGAGGACCACGTCGGCGTCCTGTTCGATGGCTCCGGATTCACGCAGATCGGCTAGTTTGGGGGCGCGGTTCTCCTTTTCTGAAGAGCGGTTAAGTTGACTTAATACAATGACGGGGACCTCAAGTTCCTTCGCCAATGCTTTTAAACCGCGGGAAGCCTCCGCGACCTGCTGCTCCCGGGGCGCCTGGGAGTCCGTGGGGCTGAGAAGCTGCAGGTAATCCACAATCACCATCCCGAGTTTCCGGCGCGCGTGCAGCCGGCGCGCCTTCGCGCGCAACTCCATGATCGACAGATGACTTGAATCATCGATGTAGATCGGGGCCTTCATGAATTCATCCGCGACGCCGACGAGCCGGGCGTTGTCGTCTCCGTTCCTGGCCAGGAGCCCCTCGCGCAGGAGCTTCAAATTCACCTTCGCCCGGGAGCAAAGCATGCGCAGGGCGAGCTGGCCCGCGCTCATCTCAAGCGAGAAAACAAGTGTCGGCACCGCTTCGCCGCGCTTCGGAAGGGCGGCCGCCTCCGCAAAATTGAGCGCAAGCGAGGTCTTTCCCATCGCCGGCCGCGCCGCCAGGACGATCATTTCCTGCCGCTGGAATCCCCACGTCAGGTTGTCGAGGTCCTTGAAGCCCGAACTGACCCCCGTCAGCTCCCCCTTCTTCATCATCATCTTCCCGATGACGCGCATGGCCTCCTGGGTCGGCCCCGTCATCGACTTCGCGGCGTCGGAAATGCGGGCCTGGGTGACCCCGAATACGCTCTGCTCGATTCCATCGATGAACTCCTCCAGCCCCCCCTGGAAACTGAGGCATTTTTCGACGGTCAGGGTCGAGACCTTGATCAGCTCGCGCAGCAGGTGCAGTTCCCGGACCTTGTCGATGAAATACTGCGCCTGCGCCGTTGTCGGAATCCGGCCGCTCAGTTGCGCGAGGTATTGGTAGCCGCCCGCGGCGTCGAGCTGGCGGGAGGTCTTCAGCTCCTCCGCAAGGACCGCGACATCCACCGGCGGGCTCTTCTGATACAGTTCGCAGATCTTCTCGTAAATGATCCGGTTGGGGGGCGAGTAGAAGGCCTCGGCCGGGAGCCTCGCCTCCAGGCAGCGGGCAATCGTTTCCGCCCCGTCCAACAGGCAGCAGCCGAGGAGGAATTCCTCCGCCTCCGCGCTGTGCGGGGGAGACCGTCCGGGCGCCGCGGCGGGAGCCCCGCCGGTCGGACCCGCGAATCCGGTGCCCCCTTCGACTGTCATTTTCTCGTGTCGGGTTTCCGGCCGGAATGACTCCGCTCGGCATACTTTCTCGGCTCGGAATTCCAGTCGGGCCTTCGGTCGCCCGGATTCCGGTCATCGCTCCTGCGCTCACCCGCGGCTGGCTGGGCCGGCGTCTCGATGATCGGGTTTTCCGAGACGACATCGAAGGGAAGATCCACGATGACGTCCGCGTGCAGCTTCACCTTGACCTCATGGCGGCCGAGGGTCTTCACCGGCGAGAACAGCTGTATCTTCCTCTTGTCGATCGTGAATCCCGCGGCGATGAGCTTTTCGTTGATGTCGGCGCCGGTGATCGCGCCGAACATCTTCCCGCCCTCGCCCGTTTTCACGGCAAAGGCCAAGGCCGTCTTCTCGAGCTTGCCCTTCAGCTCCTGGGCCCCGTTGAGCTCCTGGGCTTCCCGCTCCCCGCGCCTGCGCTTGAGGGCTTCGATCTGCTTGCGGTTGGCGGCGGTCACAGGGACCGCCATTCGCCGCAGCAGGAGGTAGTTGCGGGCGTAGCCGGCGCGGACTTTGACTTGGTCGCCTTCCCCGCCGAGACCATCGACGGGCTTCAATAGGAGAATTTCACTGTGGGCCATGGGAGAAAAAATCAGGGTTGTTCAATATTGCTCTGCGTGGAAATCAAAACGGGACATCCTCGTCCAAATGCTCCTTGCTCGCCGGAGCCGCAGGCTTCGCGGCCGGGGCCGCGAGATCCGCCGGCTCGCCTTCGGCGGGTGCTGCGTGCGGCGCGCCACCGGCGGCGCCGCCTCCGCCGGCGCCGCGGCTTGAGAGAAACTGCACGTTGTCGAGGACGACCTTCAGCTTGCTCCGCTTCTGCCCGCTCGTCTTGTCCTCCCACTGGTCGAGCTTCAGCCGCCCCTCGACCATCGCCGGGCTGCCCTTCGAGAGGTACTTCGAAACGAGCTCGCCCTGCTTTCCCCAGGCCTCGATGTCGACAAAGGTCGTCTCGTCCCGGGTCGCGCCGGACTCGTCCTTGAACTGCCGATTGACGGCGATCCCGAACTGGCAGATCGCGGTGCCCTTGGGCGTGACCCGGAGCTCCGGATCGCGCGTCAGGTTTCCAATGAGAAATACTTTGTTGAGGTAGGCCATGGGTTGGGGCTCCCCGCCGGCGCCGTTAGACGCTCTCGACGAAGGTGCGATAGACGTTGTGGTTGAGCCGGAGGCGTTCCTTCAGGCGGGCCGGGCCGTCTGCCGGGGCTGAAAATGAAACCTGCACGTACGTCGCGCCCGTGAACCTGCGGTCCGTCACCCGTGCAAAGTCCTTTTTCCCGACCGTCTCGACCGCCGTCACGTCGCCCTCAACGGCCGCGATCTCCTTCTTCACGCTCTCGATGATCGATTCGGTCGTGTCCTCCTTGCCTCGATTGTCGAGAATGAAGGTCGCGCGGTAGGTGCGTTTGCTGGTGTTCATGATTCTTCTTTGCGATTGGTCTGATTCATGGCCTTGTCGGCTCCGCTTTCGAGGAGCAGTTCCAGGCCCTGTACGTAGAGGTCGAGTTTTTGGTCAATAATAACAAGCTGTTCGGAGGTAAATTTGCTTAGCACGAAATCCTTCATGTCCATTTCCCTGGGCTCCTTGGGTCCGGTCCCGAGCCGGTATCTCGCGAATCCGTCGCCCAGATGCTCGAGCAGGCTCGCGACCCCGTTGTGGCCGCCGGCGCTTCCTGTCACCGAAACCTTCACCCGCCCGAGCTCGATGTTGAGATCGTCGTAAACGGCGCAGACGTCGGCGACCTCCAGTTTGTGAAACCGGGCGACCGTTCCAACAGCGAAGCCGCTGTCGTTCATGAACGTGAGCGGCTTCATGAGCCAGCGCACTCCCCCGGGGGAATCCCAGCGGGAGAGCATCGCCTCGAACGAGGGTTCGCTGCGCCACGCGAGCTTGTGCTTCTTTGCAAACGCGTCGATGACGACCCAGCCGAGGTTGTGTCGGGTGTTCACGTAGCTCCTGCCCGGATTTCCGAGGCCGGCGACGAGCGTGATGGACATGACTCAAAGAACAGGCGCCCGGGACGGCGCGAATGGGATCGAACCGGCCCGGTGCCGAAAAAACCTTACTTCTTGGGGAAGCCGCCCGCCTTTCCGGCCGGCTTGCCGGCCGGTGCGGGAGCGGGAGCAGCCGGCCTGCCTGCTGCGGCGGCGGGAGCACCCGCCTTGCCGGCGGCAACCCCCTTGCCTCCGGGTACGGGAGCGCCCGGCTTGCCGGCAACGCCGGGAACCGCGGCGGCCTTCGCATCGCCCGCGGGGACGGCTCCGGGGACAACAGCCCCGGCTCCGGGGACAACAGCCCCGGCCTCGCCCTCGACCGGAACGACCTCGCCCTCGACGGGAACGGCCGCGACCGGCACCTCGACGACGATTTCCGCGACGGGCTCGACGCACGAAACGACGGGCTGGCCCTTGTGATCCAGAAATTCAACGCCCGGGATGGGCTTCATCTCGCCCACCTTGATCGTCTCGCCGACCTTGAGCGGGGTCACATCGACTTCGATGAGGGCGGGCAGGTCCTTCGGCAGGCAGCGGACCTTCAGGGTATGGGACGCGATTTCCAAAACGCCGCTCTCGTTCTTGACGCCTGAAGACTCTCCATGGATGTGCACGGGCACCTCGATCTCGAACTTCTCGTCGGCCTTCACCTCGTGAAGGTCCACGTGAAGGTACTTGTCCGTGATCGCGTCGCGCTGGATTTCCTGCAGGATCGACAGCGGCTTTTCCGCGCGCTCGGGAAGGTGCAGCTCGATCAGGACCGAGCGCCCTGCCACGGCCTTCAGCAGCTTCACGAGCTCCGTCCCCTCCAGGGTGATCTTTTCGGGCTTCGTGTGCTTCCCGTACAGGATGCCGGGTACCCGGTTCGCCTTGCGCAACCGCCGCGACGCGCTGCGGCCGGTCTGTGTGCGCGAAAAAACGTTTAGCGTGAGCTGAGTATTCATGGATTCGTTCCCCCTGAGACCCCGGAATCGGGGGCAGGCGTAGTTGAAAGGGGGGCCATCTCAAAGGGTCCCGCCCTGTGATGCAAACAAAACTTTGCGCCCCTCAGGCGGCCGGCCTGTCCGGACCGGCTCTGTCCAGCCGGACCGTGAACCGGGCGCCCCCTCCGGGAGCGTCGTCGACCGCCACCGTGCCGTGATGCGCCTCGACGATTGCCTTCACAAGGCTCAGCCCCAGCCCGAGTCCCCGCTGCGAACGACTTGCGTCTCCCCGGTACAGCCGGCGGAAGATCGCTTCCCTCTCGGCCACCGGCACTCCCGGCCCGTTGTCGGCCACCCTCAAAACCGCCGCGCCGGAATCCACACTCGCAGACAGAGTCACCCGGCCGCCCTCCGGCGTGTACTTTAACGCGTTGTCGAGCAGGTTGTTGACGGCCTGCCCGAGCCTCACTGCGTCCGCCTCGACTTCGACCGGCACGGGCAGCTCCAAAGCGACTGTAATCCTTCTCTCCTCGGCCACCTCTTTATACAAATCAACCGCGCGCTCCGCCAAGGTCCGCAGGTCGATGCGCTCCCGGTTCAGTTTGAGTGCGCCGCCTTCCGCCGCGGACAGGTCGAGCAAAGCCTCGATGACATGCAGCAACCGGTCGGTCTCGTTGACGCAGTCGGCCAAGGCGCTTCTTGCCTCGCCCGGGTCGCCGTTCTCATGGAGCGCAAGCTCCGCGGTCCCCCTTAACCGGGCCAGCGGGGTTCGCAGGTCGTGGGCCAGGTTGTCCAGCGTCTCCCGGAGGACCCGCACATGCGCCGAATTCTTTTCCAGGAGCGTGTTGAACTGCCGGACGAGAAGGGCGAGTTCGCCGCTTCCCGACGCCCCCGGCACCCGCGCGGCCAAGTCCCCCGTTTCCACGATCCGGCGCGCCGTGCCGGACACAAGCCTCAGCGGGCGTGTCGAGCGCCATGCCAGCATCGTGCCGACGGCGACCGACAAAGCGACGGCGGCGGCCCCGACGCCCGCGAAGGCCCGGCGCAGCGGCTGCAGCAGCACGGCCCGGCTGTCCGTGCTCCGCCCCACCTGCAGAAGGCTTCCGTCGGCGAGCGAGGCCGTGGCGATCGCATAGTCTCTCAGGGCGTTGTCGGGGATCCGGATCGACTGGATCTGACGCGTTGCGGTGATGCCCCACCCTCCAGGAAACGGGATCTTCTGCACCTGCGTCTGTATCCAATCCTGCGGCACCGAGGCGAACACGGTGGCGTTGCCCGAATCGATCACCCTCACGAAATAGGCCCGCACGTCGGGCGCCGCATTCGAGTTGAGCTCGGCCCGCAAAGCGCCGGCCCCCCCCGAATCGTACGCGTGCCCGAGCTGTCCTGCCAGCCGCTCGACTGCCGCGCGGTCGCGGGCCTCCAGGGCGCCGGCCAAGTCCCAATACAGAACGGCGAAGAGCGAGCCCGCGACGAGCGCGAAAACGAGCGAGTACTGGATCGCCAGCCGGAAGGCGAGGGAGCGGCGCAGGTGCTCAAGCATGGGGCCGGAATACGTAGCCGACGTGGCGGAGGGTCTCGATCCTCGTTCGGTCGGGATCGATCTTCGCCCGCAGGCGGGAGACGACGACATCGACGACATTGGTCTGCGGATCGAAGCTGTAGTCCCAAACGTGCTCCAAAATCATGGTCTTGCTCACCGGTCGGCCCGCGTGGCGGATGAAGAAGGCGAGCAGGGAAAATTCCCGGGGCTGCAGCTCGACCTTGCTCCCTGCGCAGGAGACCTCCCGGGTCACGAGGTCCAGAGTGACGTCCCCCGCCGCGAGCCGCGTCGCCTCCGGCGACTGGGTCGCCCTCCGGATCAGGGCCTGCACCCGCGCCAATAGCTCCGAAAAGGCGAACGGCTTTGTCAGGTAGTCGTCCCCTCCGCTTTGCAGCCCTCGCACGCGGTCCTCGACCGAACTCTTTGCGCTCAGGAACAGCACGGGCATCTGGCGGCGGGCGGCCCGCAGGCGCTTGACGAGGCTCACCCCGTCGAGCTGCGGAAGCATGATGTCGACGATTGCGGCATCGTAGTCGGTGCATTCCGCGAGCGAAAGGCCCGTCTCCCCGTCGGGGGCGTGATCCACCGCAAAGCCGCTCTCCTTCAGGCCGCGCACGACGAAGGAGGCTATCTTGCCATCGTCTTCAACCACGAGCAAACGCATCCCCGCATTGTGCCGAAGGCGCCCCCCTTTGAAAAGCGGTAAACCCTATATTAAACGTTTTGTAATCCTGGCGACAGCCCGGCGCAACCCGCGGGTGGTACCGTCGCTGCCATGAACCCATTCATCTTCCAATCGCCCCCGTATCGCCGGGCGGCCCAGGCAGCGGCCGCCCTCGCCCTCGCCGGCGTGTTCGCCGTCGTCTACGGCAGCCAGAAGACCGACTCCGCCCTCGCCCTCAACCACGACAACAAGCCCGTTTCGCGGGGCCAGTACGACCCCGCAAGCTACTCCGACGTCGTGAGCAAGGTCTCGCCCAGCGTTGTCAAGGTCACTGTGGAAACCAAGCCCCGCCAAATGTCCATGGAAGGCGGCCAGTTCCCCGGCATGAATGATCCCCTCTTCAGGCAATTCTTCGGCAACCGCATGCCGCAAGCCCGGCAGGCGCCGGTGGAAGGCCTGGGCTCCGGAGTGATCGTCACCTCGGACGGCTTCATCGTCACCAACAACCACGTGATCGACGGCGCCGACACGGTCACGGTCACGCTCCCCGACGGCCGCGAGTTCAAGGCCAAGGTCGTCGGCCGGGATCCCCTGACCGACATCGCGGTCGTCAAGGTCGAGGCAACCGGCCTGCCGGCCATCGCATTCGCCGACAGTTCCGAAATCCGGGTCGGCGACCGCGTGCTCGCGGTCGGCAATCCCTTCGGCATCGGCGAAACCGTCACGAGCGGCATCGTCAGCGCCATGGGCCGTCGCGTCGGCATCCTCAGCGAGGTGAAGGGCTATGAAAATTTCATCCAGACCGATGCGGCGATCAATCCGGGCAATTCCGGCGGCGCCCTGGTCGACATCGAAGGCCGCCTGATCGGAATCAACACCGCGATCCTCAGCCGCAGCGGCGGATTCCAGGGGGTCGGGCTCGCGGTGCCTGGCAACATGGTCAGCCAGGTCGCCGAGAGCCTTGTGAAGACGGGCAAGGTCGTCCGCGGCTATCTCGGCGTCAATATCCAGGATGTTTCCCCCTCCCTGCAGGATTCGTTCAATCTCAAAGACAGGCGCGGCGCCCTCGTCGCCGAGGTCACGCCCGACAGCCCGGCCTCGCGCGCCGGCATTAAAGATGGCGATGTCATCACGGAACTCGACGGACATGCCGTGCGCGATGGGAACGATCTCGCCCTTACGATCAGCGGCAAGGCGCCCGGCACCAAGCTGGCCCTCAGTGTTGTCCGCGACGGCAAGACCCTGCAGCTAAACGCCACGACCGGAGACAAGCCCGGAGCCCGCCTCGCCAGCGCCGACGTGAACCCGGCAAACGGCGACCAAGGAACCCTGAACGGCGTGTCCGTCGATGACCTGACCAGCGACACCCGCCAGCAGTTCAACATTCCGCCGCACCTGAACGGCGCCCTCGTCACAACCGTGGAGCCGGATTCGGCGTCCGCCCGAGCCGGCATCAGCGCCGGAGATGTCATCCTCTCGATCAACCGCCATGCCGTCACCTCCGCCCAGGAGGCGTCCGACCTGACCGCCAAGACCGAGACCGGAAAGACCCTTGTGCGGCTCTGGTCCCACGGCTCCACCCTTTATGTGGTCGTGGACGAGTCCCACCCCGACAAATCCAATTCCTAAGGCCCGGATCGGGGCCGGTTGGACGGCCCCGAACTTCCGTGCCTTCAGTCAGTCAACGCCTGGCGCCCGAAAGGGCGCCAGGTTTTTCATTCATCTCAGGGAGCCCCATCCCGGCCGGTATCGTTGAGCAGGGCATTGTCGCTGAGGAATTTTGTCGCCATCCACAGATTGGCTTGGGTCCAAAGCAGCGGCACCGTGTCGTTCACGACATAGCGTCCGCTCTCCAAATAGTACAATTCCGGGCACTTGAAGCCGCCGCATTCGTTGTCCTCCTCGGTCAATTGCCCCAAAGAGCGGCTAAAATATTCGCACTGAAGCTTGAAATCCGCCTTGTCCTTGGATTTGCGAAAGCGTTGTCCGTAAATAACGGAGACAATGGGATCAAAAATGCACCACTCGGCCTCCTGATTCGGCACAGCCAGGCGATTTCTTGCCTCGATAGCGTCACTGGCATCAACGGTCCGAACAGAGGGGCTGAGTCTTTTCTTGTAGTCTGGGGCCCAGAACGAGTCGCCCAGATATCTCTTGATGCCGAACTTGCCCTTCAGATGTGCAAGCGTGTTAGCCAGAATCTGGTCGGCGGTGCCGGCTGGCGCAACAGCCATTGGAAACAGCAAAAATAGAAGGGCTGAGTCGAATTTCCGGCGCTTGGCCTCGTCCTTCTGCACACATTCGTCCGGCAGGATGTCATTGAGACAAGCCTCGCCCCTCCTGAGGAGCGATTCGATCAGCTCCAGCAGGGACTCGCTGTCGGGCCGATGCCCCTCAGTTTCGTGCGATTGCCCATGAATCAAGCCTCTCATTTCCCGCAACGCGCCGACAACAACGCCAATGCTGGACGCCTCGATCTTGCGTTTCTCCTCCCAGTGGCCGCTATCCTCGTCCTCCCAATACCGTATGGTCATCCAATAGGATGCGAAAAGGGCCATCAGATGGAGCTCGCTTTGGGATGGGGTCAGACGCCGATCATTTGCCAGCCTGCAGAAAAGCCAGACAAAGTAACCCAGGGCATCATTTTGTGCGTGGGACCATTTCTCCTTAAGCACAGACAAGTCGACTCCGTTGAATCGTATGTGCGGGCGATTCATCGGCTCGTGATAATCTAATTCCCCGCTGATTATCTTCTCTAGCCGCCACCTGTGAATCGTGAAGAAGTGTGCAAGCGTTTGCACCGTCCGCACGGCCGAATCATCGCGGCCATTTAGGTGATGGGCAAGGGCGACAAAGACGTTGTCCCTCACCCAAACGTTGCCGTATCCGGTGTATGCAGCCTTCTCCGCGAGGTTTGCGGCTGGAAACAGGCCGTTGGCCAGCTCCGGGAACGAGAAGGTCCGCCTGTCTTCCAGCAGGCGCGTTATCGCTTCCACCTCCTCAATCCGGTACGTCTCCCTTATTAGCCGGCGGATCTCGTCGTTGTGAATCTCCATCGCCGGATTTCAGCGGGCGGCTACGGTCTTCCCCGTCGCATTCAACAACAGATCAACCCGCCTCCGGTAGGCACGCACCGTGGAAACCGAGAGGATGACGCCGATAATCCCGCTACCCGCAAAGATCATCCATGATCGGGGCCCCAAATGGGTTTCCCTGAATGCGAGATAGACTCCGTACGTCAGCAAGAGCAGCGACAGCAAAATGCTGGACCACTGCAAGGCCCAGTCTTCCAGTTCGAAATAGACCCTCTCGCCGTGTTTATCCTTTTGTCGGATTTTATCATTGGTTGGCTTGCCGAGCGAATCGATGAAACACTCGTAGGCGTCGCCGTTCATCGCGAGAAAACGGCCAATGATGAGAATTCTGATCGTGTTGTGCATGCACAGGAGGTCGATGAACGCACAGGTGAAGGGGAGGACACACAGCAGATAGGCCGGCTCAAAAAGGAAACTCTGCACCCTTACCTCCCCGCCGGCAAAGCCCAGCCCAATTCCGCCCAGCGTCGCGATGGCGAGCAATTTGTACTTGAGCAGGTCTATCCTCGACGATTGGGACGCAATTACCTCCGTCCTGAGAATGGCCGCTTCCGCACGGACTTCGGATGGAGTCATGGCATGGGACTATTGTTTGCCGGTTGGATCGCGCAAGACGATTGCGTTGAGATGCGGCCGAAGCCCGGCGCCTGAATAGGCGCACGAGCCGCCATTCTTGCTTGCCCGCCCCTGTCCACCGTCCTTACCACTCCCCTCTCTTTGCTTCGCGGACTAGGTTTCGGATTGCCCGGTAGCTCAGTGGCAGGGCAGGTGGCTGTTAATTTGAAAAGGGCATTTTCGCCCTTTTTGGTCCACCCCGGTTCTACTAGGTTATAATCCCATCATTAATGGGTTATGTGATTTTATAACTTCGCCCGAGTTTGGCCAAAAAGGCCTGTTTTTGACCTCCACTGTAGAAGAGCTTTTGTAACATAAAAATACATACGCGCTCGTTATGGGGCGGTCCATTTGCGTCAGGCTGGCAGTTGCAAACCAGTTCGGAAATGGCCGCCGATAGTGAGGTTCAGATCAATGGAGACCGCCAGCAGGCTTTAATCATTTTGGTTAGTGAAGGCCGCGACCTAGTCGTTTTGGAGCATATTTAGGTGTTTTGTAATGCGATTTGGCAGAAATTGTTTTGTTGCAATAAGCCATTTCTTTAATTGTTTTGTCGCAATAATAATCGTTTTATTGCGCCGTGATCCCCATTGGAAACACCTGGCTACGCGACCGGTACCAGCTGAACAAGTTGGCGCTCGCGCATGAGTCCTACCTAGGGACCAGGCTCTCTACCGCCAGGGAGCCGGACGGCCGGACGATCGACACTTATCCCAAGCACTACGAGCCCAAACCCGCAAACGACCCGTTTGCACACATCGAGTTTGGACTGAAGTATGACGGTCTGGAACTGGCGCTGCTTCGCGTTGTGTTCTCTCGCGTGTTGGCGGCGGATGTCGCTCGATTCGTAGCGCAGAGCCCAACCGGCCGCTACGCCCGGCAGATCGGCTTTTTCTTCGAGTTTCTGACCGGAAGCACGCTGGCACTTAAGACAGAGATTGGCGGCAACTACGTGCCGGCACTCGACCCTGAGCGTTATGTTACCGCTCCGGTTGTGAAAGTCTCTCGCTGGCGCATCAACGACAACCTCCTTGGCGGTCGCGAGTTTTCGCCGGTTGTACGGCTGACCGACGGGGTTAGAAAAGGCATCCGGCGTGATTGGCGAACCGAAGTTGACAAGGCGCTGCAGGGAGCTCCATCGGCCCTGTTGTACCGTGCGTTGAGTTACTTCTATGCCAAGGAAACAAGGTCCTCGTTTCTCATAGAGCGTGAGGAGCCGGGTCGGGAACGCGAGCAGCGGTTTATCGCCGTCCTTCGCGAGGCCGGAAGCGTGCCTGCGGCCGAATCGGTCGGACTCGCACGGCTCGTCACTCTCCAGAACGTGATCGCCGACCCACGCTACGCAGAGAAGACGTTCCGGTCGGTCCAGAATTACGTCGGCCAAACAATGCCCGGCATGAAGGAGCACGTTCATTACGTATGCCCGCCGCCTGAGCTCGTGCCATCGCTCATGCAAGGCTTGGCGAATGCAACGACCCGGCTTGAGGCGGCGCCGGCATCCGTGCAAGCGGCTGCCACGGCATTCCAATTTGTATTTGTTCACCCGTTCGAGGATGGAAACGGGCGCATCCATCGCTTTCTGATGCAGGACGTCCTGGCTCGTCGCGGGGTTGTGCGCAAAGGCGCTGCGTTGCCATTGTCTGCGACGATCTTGGATGACATGCCGGGCTACGATGCCGCCCTCGAAGCCTTCTCCAAGGGCGTCATGGCGCAGGCGGCCTACGAGTTGTCCGGCACCGGAGCATTGGCGCTCAATAACGCGGCCGATGTGGAGCCGTTGTGGAGATACCCAGACTTTACTGCGCAGGTTGAATACCTCCATGCCGTGATGGAAAGCACGATCAGGAAACTACCGGAGGAGCTGGGTTATCTTCGCAATTACGACAGGGCGCGCGAAGAGATCCGTGGAATCGTGGACATGCCGGATCAACGGCTGTCCTCGCTGCTGCGCTGGCTGGACGTCGGCGGAGGCCGGTTGTCCAGAAACAAACGGAAGCAGTTCCCCGAGCTGACAAATTCCGAAATTGAACGAGCGCAGGCAGCCTACACGGATGCGTTCGCTCCGCGCGCAGCGCCACTTCCGCGGCCCCGCCTTAAGAAGGCACATCCCAAGGCGTCAAAAATTGTCGATGCGGGATAATCGGCGACAATTTCCCTCGATTGAAAAGGAATTCTAGGATTCCTCGCCATGTTTAGCGTATGCGTAAGAGGACACTGAATGTCCCTTTATGCATATATTTTGTCGCCCTGTAATCTGGGCCCTACTGCGATCCGGATGCTGCGAACCCGGCCGAATTGCTTCAATCATCCGCTTTCTGGTTCCGCCAGCGAATTGCGACCGAAAACACGTCGGCCTCAAGAACGTACCATTTTTGCTTGCCCGCCCCTGTCCACCGTCCGTACTACTCCCCACTCTTTGCGTCACGGACTAGGTTTCGGATTGCCCGGTAGCTCAGTGGCAGAGCAGGTGACTGTTAATCACTTGGTCGCTGGTTCGATCCCAGCCCGGGCAGCCATTTCGGCAATATGACAGGACGCGTCAGGAAGCGACTCAGAGCGACTTATCCCCTCTGTCCCAGTCCTTTGCGCCAACATTTGGAGTTGGTGCAGTATGTCAGCAAGTGACACCTCGCGACAGGAAACGACAGGTTTTTGTGCGTGCCTTTGTGCGTAAATTTCCGGGGCTTTTTCGTCCCCGCTGATCCAGGGAGTCTTGGACATTTCCGAGTACATCGCCAACGCCGGCACGTCCGTGTAGATCTTGGCCGTCAGGTTGGCATCCGAGTGCCCGAGCACCTCTTGCGCGATCCTCTGGTTGACGCCGTACTGAACGCCGAGGGTCTGCCAGGTCTTGCGGAAGGAATGAAAATGGACCACGCGACCGGTAGCGTCTTTCCGTTCAATGCCGGCGCGCTTGAGGTCGCCGAGCAACAGATCATACGTCGGCCAGCAGTACCAGAACACCCGGTCCGTCGGATCAAAGTTGGCCGGCCGCACCGCCCGGAGCTGTTCCGCCAGTTCCGGTCGAAGCCAGACCGCGCGCTTTTCCTTGTCCTTGGTCGTTCCTTCCCGGAAAAGGGCGAACGCTTGGGTTTGGTCCAAATGCAGATCGCCCCACAGAAGCGCGCGGACCTCCGACTTCCGTTGGCCGGTGTAGAGCAACATCTGGTAGGCAAGCTTCCGTTTCCCCGCGACTGAAAAGAGTTTTTGAATCTCCGCCTCGGTGAATGCGCGGTTCTCACGAACCTGCTTCCCTCGAGTTTCCACCTTGTCGAGGCGGGCCAGCGGGTTTGCCGTCAGGCGCTCCATTTTCACGAGCCAATTCAAAAACGCGTTCAGGGAGATCTGGTACTCCTTCTTTGTCTTCGCCGATACCTGGACGCCCGCCCGCCATGCGACGAACTGATCCGCCCGGACATCGCTCAAGAGCCCCCACCCCATTTCCTTCACCATCCGGTAAAGCCGGGTCGTGGTATCATGCACGTGTTTCCGGGCCCGGCCGAGGCCTTCCAAGTCCGCGGCGTAGTCGCCCAGGAGTTCGCTGAGGTTGGTCGCGGCCGCTTGCCGAATGGACTTGGGTAGGATGATCCCCTCCCGCTCCTGTTGCTGTTCGACGACGATGTCCCGAAGGCGCTTGGATGCGACAAGCTTGTCCGGCGTGTTCAACCGCACGGTCACCGGCTTTTCGCCCTTTCCTACGGCATAACGGCCCGAGTAAAGCCGTTCCACGACACGCTTGCCGTCGATCCGGCGGGAGGGTTTGAAGACGAATTCGATCATGTCGGCTATTGTAGCAAAAACGGAGACGCCGTTTTAGACCTTCCTATGCGTTCGTTTTTTGGTTTTTTGTCTGAAACCGCCCCACCTCTGGTTTTTTCGGGTTGGTCGGTTCCAACGGGGACTTTCAGATATGGGAGGAGAAGCCAAGAGGCCGGCGGGAACGGACGACGCGCCTGCGGCGCGTCGTCTGTCCCCATCCGGCCTGATTCGGCCTCATTCAATTGCATTGTCAGCCGTCGAAAACGGCAAGAAAGGTATAGAAATGGCGCTTTACTCTCGCTGAGGATATACTAATTTATGCCCGTGCCATTTGAATTTGATCCTGAGAAGTCGGCCGCTGCAAAGGCCGACCCAAATCGAGGGATCGACTTTGAGGAAGCACAGACACTTTGGCTCGATCCCAACCGAATCGAGGTTCCGCTCTTATTCGCAGCGGAGCCCCGTATCGCCGTAATCGGCAAGATCGGGACGAAGACATGGACCGCGATTATCACTCAAAGAAGCGAAAATATCCGAATCATCAGCGTGCGCCGGGCACATCCAAAGGAGGAGAGAATCTATGAACAAGGCTGACACCATCACCAGTCAGGACGGAAGGGAAACCATCACGGCTGCCGAGTTCGATCGCCGGTTCGATGCAGGCGAGGATGTTTCGCAGTTCATGGACCTCTCCAAGGCCCGCCGTCCGGGTCGGGAGGTTCAACGCGTCAATGTCGACTTCCCCAAGACGTTCCTGGCAGAGATTGACCGCGAGGCTGAGCGCGTTGGCGTGCCCCGCCAGGCGTGGATCAAGACAGCGTTGGCGAGCGTGCTCAAGCGGTCAGCTTAAGATTGGAGTCAGCGTGAGGCCGCCAATCTACTAGCGCCGATCGGGCATTCCTTACGGATTCTCCGCTTCTCGGGTAAGTGTAATCGTCGTTGACGACTCCGGCACATGCCTGCGCTCGTCTTCCCTCGCCATGGGATAATTCAGCCTCGTTAAACCCAAGCAAACGCCTTCTTCGGTTTATTTAATTGCATTTATAGCTAGCATTACTATCCTTAAATGATAATAGATAAACCATAATGGTTTACTATTAAGCCACAATGACTAGAGATGCTCGCCACAGTCGAACGAAATTAAACCAACGTCTCCTAGCCGCGCCTGTCGGGGCGGTTCTGACGCTCGCTTGGCTAAAGACCCAGGGTATCTCGCCCAAGCTCGCCAATTACTACGCGACCTCGGGCTGGCTTCACCGGATCGGCGACGGGGCTTTCACATTGAAGCCAGAGGCTCCGAGCTGGTTGGGTGCCGTGTTCGGATTGCAGCAAAAAGGCGGGTCGCTTCATCCCGGTGGGCAAACCGCGCTGGAACTCACTGGCCTCGCACATTCTCTCCCTCTTGGGGACCATTATCCGGTCTACCTGTTCGGCCGGCCGGGCGAGCGGCTGCCTGAATGGTTCAAACGCCTGCCGTGGGTCGACCGGGTGAGGCAAGTCTGCACGAGCTTCCTGCCACCGGAATTGGGGCTGCGCGAACATAAGGACGGCGGCTTTGCCGTGCGAGTCTCCGATCCGGAGCGGGCGATTCTTGAGTTTCTCCTACACTTGACGATCAGCGAAGCAGGCTACGAGCAGGCAAACCTGGTCTTTGCCGGGCTCGGCACTTTGCGACCGGCCTTGTTGCAATCCCTGCTGGAGCAGTGTGCTTCAATAAAGGTGAAACGCCTGTTCCTGCATTTGGCCGAACGAAACGACCACCCGTGGTTCCGCCAGTTGGATCCGGCCAAGATCTCCCTTGGCAGCGGCAAGCGGGTTCTCTTTCCCGGCGGCCGGCTCGATCCCAAATACCTGATCACGGTTCCAAAGTTTGCGGAAGCGCCAACGGATGCCCCATGAAGGACACCCCATTCTTCAAACAAGCTGACTTCAGCTGAACGGGAGTTTCTGCTTTCCTTGAAGCGGTTGGAGCCAAGATGGGATCTGCTCGGACTGCCGGGAATCGAACGGTTACCCGGCCTTCAGTGGAAGCTCATCAATTTGCGGAAAATGGATCCTGCGAAAAGAAAGGCTGCCGAAGATCGGCTGCGAAAACAGCTAGGCCTTTGACAGCGTGCATCATGAGCCTGCGGGTTGCGAATCCGGCGTGGCTAGATTCCGCGCTGACGGCGTTTAACGCAGCCCTCCCCAATATGTCGGATAAACGGGTGCATTTAGGCCGGGGCATTTCTTAAGTCGCGAAGCAATTGAATCCGGTCCTTGGGTCGGAGCAATTCGCGCAAGTGGGTGATGCGCGCGGCCGTGATGTTGGCCTTCCTGAATCTGGGCTTCTTGGCGTTCCGGCTGAACATCAGGAGCTGGTGCCGCAAAGCCAGGTTCTCCAACACGAGTTGGCGGCGCGTCTCGAAGGCTGCCCCTAGACTTCGCAAGACCGCCATAATTATGCCAAACATGATCCATCGAACCTGACCGAACCGTCCAGCAGATCAACGACTTCGACTCAGGATGAGATTCTCGTTACGGACAGGCCACATCGCAGCGGCTACGAGCGAAGGTGGAGTAGAAGCCGCTCGAAACCGCCTAGTATGACAAACACCACAACTGCAGCGACCAGGGACCCAACGAACTGGAGGAATGCGACCACGAACGCCTTTCCGCCGGTCATAAATCTCTCGCCGTCCGACCGCAGCAGATTCACGTGCGCAACCGCAACGCACACGAGTTGAAGAAGAAACGCCGTCGGCCGGATAGCGGTGTTGAGGCTCCTCGCGTCTACTAATCCCGCATTGACCACGAGCCGGAGAATGAGGCCGATCGCGAAGACGGCACCGTATCCCGCGAGCGTGGAAATGAGGGCACTACGGTAGCTCGGTTTCTTGCCGCAGATCAATTTGCACAGCCACTGACAAATGACCGGCCCGGCAAAAGCAATTGCAGCAGCCAATATGGCGTAAACGAGCCAATGATTCACACTGTAAAATGCTTGCATGTGCGGAAGAAATTCGCCGACCACTAAATTTGGTCGAACATTCAATTTCCAGGAAAGCGCCCCGTGAATCAAGGTCATAACCCGCTCGAAAGTTTGAAACTCGCAAAATCTGGCTGCAGCTGACCCAGCAATCTGACGTTCCATCATGACCCTTCTTTCGTCACGAATTTGGCGCAGTAATCGGCTACGTCATCATGGCTGTTGGTCGGTTCAATTCGCGCGCAACCGTAACGCTCAAACCATCTGCGCAAAACACTGTCGGCGGAAGATCGGAAACGACTCCTGGCGGATTTGCCGACCGCGCCCGCTTGGCTGCATCCCCATATCCGAACTATCGCCACGGACGGTTTGAGGTGAACTCTTCGGCCAATCGAGGAGTATCTTGCCAAGCATCGCGCTAAGTTCGTGGGGTAAGCTGACATAGCCTGAGTGCGTGTACTTGAGCGCGGCGACAAACCCGGTTGAGAAACGCTGCTATACTTTATGCGATGTCGCGTCGCAGAAACGAGTTCCGATCATTTGAATTAGGAGTGAGAGCAATTGTGGCCTTTCTGTTTCTCATCTGTTTGGCCGCGGGTGGACTTTTGCATTTCGCCCAAATTCTGATCGGCCTCGTCGAACTCCTCTTGATCGTAGCTGTCGTCGCCGCCGTCGGCTGGCTTGGGGTTACCATCGGTGTTCGCGCATACAGAAACCGCCGCACAACCTCCATCGTCTTCCAAACGCCTGCGCCAAGCTTCGCTCCGTCAGAAAAAGGTCCGCTCTCCGATTTAGTCTGGCCGGACGAAAAGGGAACAACGCTACGACTCCCCGGAGAAGAGCCTCCCATCGTTTCAAACCCTGTTTTGGCTGAAACACCTGCTCGAGCACCGACATCGGTACCGGCCCAGGCGCTTGGGGCCCAATCTTGGACCGAGACCGAAATCCTTCAAAAAATCCACAAACTCGACTGGTACCAGTTTGAGAAATTCAACACCGCTCTCATGAAGGCGGAAGGCTGGGATGCGACGCACTTCCACAGCCAGTATGGCGATGGCGGAAAGGATGTCGTCGCTAGAAGGAATGGACAGACTCTTTACATCCAGTGCAAGGCGCTGAGCAGTCCGGTCCCAGAAAAAATTGTGCGCGAGCTCCTCGGTAGCCTTAGCATTGCCCGGGTCGCCTCAGGTGCAATTCACGCTGCCGGTCCGTTTTCAAAATCGGCCCAAGTCCTCGCGGTCACCGTCGGGATTCGCCTTATTGACGATTACACCCTGGCCGCGAGAGCTCGAAAAAGCATTCCCTCGGATCAACTGCGGATTGTCCTGTCCGAGCTTCCCCACCTTTGTTTCCACTGTGAATCGGAAATGGAACTCCGAACCGGAAATTTCCGCCCGCACTGGCGTTGTAAACGGTGCAATGGGAAAATTTATTGCCGAAAAGTTACGAGAAACCAGCGTCTTGCGCAGTCAGTCGGCAGGTAAAGGATCCATATTGGGTTGCCTCGCGGAATAGCGCGGCGCGCTCTGACTGCGGTACTTGAGCGATGCGTTGCACGGTCAATCAGCGACAATTTCCCTCAACTTGGGTTGCAGCCAGATCGGCGCGTTTCCCAGGTCCCGCTTCAATTCGTTCTTGGCCTTTGCCGGCAGGATCCTTTTCACGCGATCGATTGCCTGGTGGTCCACGCCGTCCGGGCCCAACCAGCGCAAGGCTTGAAGAAGCTGACCGCTGTGGCGGCGACCGCGCAGGAGAGACCGGGGAGCGGTGTGCCGCAGTTCGATTTTCAGGCCGGCAGCGTCCATAGTTCCCGATGTGCCGTCGGTGCGCAGCACAACCCGCGCAGGCACCTGCGTGGAAAGGCCCAAGGCATTGGCCGCTGTGGCGCCCGAAGCCTGCATGGACCATCCATTCTTGCGCGCAATCGCCGAAGCGACCTCCGACGCTTCCGGAGGAACTTCCTTATTGAGCAGTTTGCTGACCGTCGGGAAGTAATAGAGGCCGGCCTTGATTCGGCGAAGCCGGCCCAAGCGATTCAGTCGAGAGAGCGCCTGATCCGTAGCTGCTCGACTGCCAAGGTCCAGAAAGTCGCTTGAAGTAAAGACGCGACCACGACCCGCGCCACGAACGCGCTTAAGTATCTTTTGCGAAATTGGATAGGCCGTCTTCATTTAAACTTTAATGTCAGAAAAATAGGCTATTTTTTCTGACTGTCAACTACGATAATAACAGCGAACCATGAGAAGTCTGTCCCGTTAAGAAAATGAGGTCGCTTTTTTAACGCCCTTCGCCGTCCTCCGCCACTTTGCGCTGTGGCTCATAAACCGTCTCCGGATATTGGGTGGGCACGACTTCCGTGCGGCTTCGGAAAAAGTCCTCGGTCGCTTTGTCCAAAAAGCACACATAGCACCCTTTCATTCCCCTGGTCAAAAGAACGCGGTACGTGTTCTTGACCAGTTCGACGAATCGGTCGCCAGAGCGCTTTACAGGCCGATCATGCGAGTTCCCCTTGTCCCCGGTCCAACCCTCGCCCGGGCGGTAAACCAAATCCAAGCCAAAGATCACGCCGACGTAGTCGAACTCAAATCCCTGAGCGGTGTAAATGCAGCCGACTTGGTTTTCTCCGCCGGGACTGTATGCCCAAAGCGGTGCCCGCGGGATGCCCTTGGCCAAACGTCGCGCTTCGGGTTTGGCATTCCAAGGGCGACGGAACCCTCCGATCGTCACGTCTTCAACCAGCGTTCCGTCGTCAATCGGATCCGACCAGGGCCAGCAGTAACCGGCCGTCAACCTCGCCTTATGGCCTTCGGCAAGCCGTGCACGGATCGCTGCGTCGAGGGCCTCAGGTGACCCAACGATCCGAAACTCAAACGCATCATTGAGATTCCAAAGCACAGTGGGGGTACGGTCCAACTCGAGTGTATTTTCGACCCATTGAATGAATGCATCGGAACCCGAACAACGGAACTGCGCCTCCAACTTAATCTCGTGCAAATCGGCGCCATTCGCCTTCGCCGTCTGCCGGATCAAATCGGCCGATCCAATTTCCTCCGGCCTCACCAACTGGCGATCGTCGATAAGAAATACCGCAGTTTGGGATACATCAATCAGCTCTTGAATTTGGGACTTGTCGGGTTTTTTGGCTGCGGGCGTGAAGCGATTCGAGCTCGTCTTGCGCAAACGATGAGCCTCGTCGCAGATGACGACATCAATCGCTCTCGGCTCCATCGCCGAATAGCTATTGAAGTAATTGAAAAACGAGCTCGCCCGCCTGCCCACGATTTGCCGAAGCGTCTCGGTGAAGGCTTTGGAGCCCGTGACGTAGTGACTGGAAATCCCTTCGGCCGCGAGCCTGGCCACCAGGTTCAGCGCAATGACCGATTTTCCCGTTCCTGGGCCGCCAATCACCAGGATGATACTCTTGGCCCGTCGATTCTTTCCGGAGCGCGCTGCTGCGAGTACTCGATCAAAGGCGATCATTTGGTCGTCGAGGAGGACGTACTCTCGACGTCCCTCGACAATGCGCGACACGTGTTCAAGTAACTTCCGACTCGGCCGATATTTGCTGCGTTCGACCCGATCAAGTATCCCCATGCCATCTCCTGCTCCGACCCGCCCCCGAAGATCTTCGATGAGCTTTTCAGAATCGTCCGCCGAGAAGATGGGAAACTCCTTCAGCCATGGCGCGAATTTCGAATCCAACAAAGCGTCATCCTCCCGGAACACGTAGTTGTGGAGGTAAGAACAGCCTCCAAGGCCGACTGGATCTGGATCGAGATGGAATGCCGTGTGACAATCGGCCAGGTAATTGCGGTATCCGCCCACCTGCACAGATGGATGAAGCACATCGCGTTTTGCGCCTCCTGTCCGGGTAAGAATGAGCTCGCCGTCTGTCGGCTCGCATTCTTCCCACTGCTTCAATTCGACGATCATCGCCTGGGCCGAGCGATCGCCGCTCCGGCCGGTAACCATGCAATCCAGCCGGCGAGAGGTTGCAGGAAGCTGGTACTCAAGCAGCACGCCGTTGTCCTTCAATTGCGCGCGATCAAAAACCTGTGCCATCGCCCTCAGTGAGTTTCGCCATGAAGCGACCTCCGAGAGACCGGGCTCATACCGGTAACAGCCACGAAAGGCGACCCTTAGCCGGTCGGCGATCCGGTTGTGCGCCGAGTCTTCTGAGAATTCGGTAACCGTGCCGGAGTACAGTCTCACCTTAGATCAGATTGCCTCGGACGAATCGCCGATGCGACCTAAAACGCTCTGACAATATTATTTCATGCGAAAGTTAGCTCGCGCCGCCCTTCGTCCCGTGTTCTTGTGACATGATCCAGAATGAAACTGTTCGTCGGAGTCACGAACAACGACTGGTTCCGTTTCCTTTCGGAGCGGAAGCCTGACGAAGTGAACTTTTGGCGGCCTCGGAGCCAGGCGGATTTCAAAGCGTTGCAACCTGGGGACATTTTTCTCTTCAAGCTCCATTCGCCGCTAGATTTCATCGCCGGTGGCGGTGTTTTTGTCCGGCACACGTTTCTGCCGCTGCCGCTCGCGTGGCAGGCATTCGGCGAGAAGAACGGCGTGCCGGATATTGAGACCTTCGAGCGTCGGATTCTCGAGCATAGGGATCAGACCGAACTCGGCCTTCAGCTCGGATGCACGATCCTAGTTGAGCCCTTTTTCTGGACACGCGATCTCTGGATTCCGGTACCAAGCGACTGGAAAAAGAATATTGTCACGGGAAAGAGCTACTCAGTTGATTCTCCGGTGGGCATGGCGCTCTGGGCAGAGGTGCGTGCGCGATTGGGGGACGGCGCGTTGTCGCCGATTGCCGGAGTTGCCGAAGAGCAAGCACGGTACGGCCAGGCAATGACGATTCATCCTCGGCTCGGACAGGGAGCCTTTCGCATCGAGGTAACCGACGCCTACTCGCGACGCTGCGCGATAACCGGAGAAAGGACGCTTCCTGCATTGGAAGCCGGCCACATTCGCCCGTACGCAAAAGATGGCCCGCACGAGATTCGGAATGGGATCCTTCTTCGATCCGATCTTCACAACCTGTTCGATCTGGGCTATCTCACGGTCACCCTCGATTATCACGTGAAAGTAAGTCGCCGCATCCGAGAGGAATTTAAAAATGGCCGCCATTATTATGAGCTAGACGACCAAGCACTTACTGTGTTGCCCGAGCATGAAAGTGCCAGGCCGGCGCCGGAGTTCTTGGAGTGGCACCATAGGATTTTTAAGGCATGAATCTGTCTACAGCGATCAACGCATTGTATTCGCTGAATGTTGGGGTAGTCGGCACAGGGAACCAAAGGCACGAACGTCCGCACAAACCGGTTCTTCTATTGGCGGCGCTAGATGCGGTAGCGGAAGGCCGTACGCCTCCGCAACGGATCGAATGGTCGCAATGGCTGCGGTCGCGGTTTCGGGCCTACTTCGAGGTCGTCCGTTCGAGCAACGACGACATAGCCGCAGAGCTTCCCTTCTTTCACCTTCGGACTGAAGGGTTTTGGGAGCCGGTGCGGCTTAGCGTAGATGGGCCAACGCCATTATCTGCCCCGCCGAGCGCTGCCGACGCGGACGCCGGAAACGTCTATGCCGTGATAACAGGTGGATGGGACCACCTGTTTGCGGCGCCGGCTGATCGCGCCGCTCTTCGCGAAGCGATCATCGCCCGGTACTTTCCGAAAGCTCGGGAGATCTTGCCGAAGCCGCATTCCCCGGAAAGACAGGTCACCGAGGATGAGGTGCAAGATGAAGCTGTGGTCGCCAGGAGCACCGCTTTCCGGCGCCAAGTCGTCGAGGCCTACGACTATCAGTGCACCGCTTGCGGTCTGCGCATCCGGATGCCCGATCGCGAAATTACGTTTGTGGATGCGGCTCACCTCCTGCCCTTCAGCATCAGCCGCAACGACCATCCATCCAACGGACTTGCTCTGTGCAAGAATCACCACTGGGCGTTGGATCAGCACCTAATTGCTCCCGATCCGGAGGGCATATGGCAAGTCTCCCGGTTACTGGATGCGCGCAGGTCCGCGGGGGAAAGGGAACTCGCCGAATTGCGCGACAAGCCCCTGCTAATGCCAACTGATTCAGCCTATGCGCCGCTTCCGGAGGGATTGCAGTGGCGCTATGCGCATCTACTCGCCTGATGGAAAACGAGAATCTCGCCAACTCGTATTGCGGCTGGGCGAGCCGCCTACCACAGATCCCTTTTCGCTCGTAAACGGAATCATTCAGGGCGTGATAATTACAACTGTGAGGGTCGTCACAGCCGCCATCATCCGCCAAGGGAACAAAGTTCTACTCGCTCAGCGCGGCTCCGGTTCAAAGCTTCCTGGTAAATGGGAATTCCCCGGCGGGAAAGTGGAGGCCGCCGAATCGCTGGAAGACTGCCTCCGGCGCGAACTCACCGAGGAACTTGGTATCCGCGTCTCCGTCGGCAAGCGCCTCTGTTCTAGCGACTTTCTTTACGATCACGGGGAGTTTCGCATTGAAGCCTTTTGGGGCGAGATCTTGGCGGGAGAACTAATGCCCAAGGTTCACGACCGCATCGAGTGGGTGGCCCCTCACGAATTGCGACAGTACGATCTTCTCCCGGCCGACATTCCCATCGCCGAGGCCGTCGCCGCCCATTGCGCCCGATGAATTCCGACCTCATTTCTGCGGAGATCGCTTACTACTCGGCCAGCGTCGCGGATTTCTTTCTCGCATCACCAGAGCAGATTCTCGGGCGGCTGGCGAAGGCCGCCCGGACCGTTGAGGAAGCCCAGCGTAACGCGTGGCTTTCCCAAATTGACATCCTCAAAGACGCCCTATCCGACACCCCCGGCAGCCTTTTCTTGGAATACGTCGTTCCCCGGATCGGCAGCCGTATAGATGCGGTTCTGATCTCCGGCCCTGCGATCGTGCTGATCGAATTCAAAGACGGCGCAACCGAATACTTTCCGGCGGCAATCAACCAGGTTTGGGACTACGGCCTCGACCTAAAGAACTTTCACGCTGGAAGTGCCGAAGCGAAAATCTTTCCGCTGCTCGTCCCGACCCAAGCCACTCGCGGTGATACCGCGATTTCAACCCCAGATAAGAACGGCCTCTATGTGCCGATGCGTATCTGCCGCGAGGGGCTGAAACTCATTCTGCCCAAGATTCTCCAAGCCGCTTCAGGAACTCCCCTGGATCCGGCAGCATGGGCAACGGCTCCGTACCGACCAACTCCGAGCATTATCGCTGCTGCGCAGGCCTTATATTGCCAACACTCGGTCGCAGCCATCTCCAGAAACGATGCCGGCGCGCAAAACCTCTCCGCCACCTCTGGTTATGTCGAAGCCATAATCGATCGATCCAAAGACCAAAGAGAACATGCAGTCGTCTTTGTCACTGGGGTTCCGGGTGCCGGCAAGACCCTGGTGGGCTTGAATGTCGCCACCAAGCGCCGCGACGAACGAGCCGAGTCGCATGCCGTTTTTCTCTCTGGCAACGGCCCGCTGGTCGCCGTGCTCCGCGAGGCATTGGCGCGCGACGAACTTGCGCGCCTGCGCTCCGAGGGAAAAGCAAAGCGAAAAGGGGAAATCCAACAGCCGATTAAGGCTTTTATCCAAAACGTGCACCATTTCCGTGATGCGGGAATTCGCGACCACGGAGCACCCAGTGACCACGTCGTCATCTTCGATGAAGCCCAGCGGGCGTGGGATGTCACAATGACATCCCAGTTCATGCAGCGCCGAAAAGGCATACATGGCTTTAATGCTTCCGAACCCGAGTTCCTAATTTCGTATATGGACCGCCATCCCGACTGGTCGGTGGTCATCTGCCTGGTCGGAGCGGGCCAAGAAATCAATCGCGGCGAAGCCGGCATCGGCGAATGGCTTCGAGCCATCCTTGCGAAGTTTTCCGGATGGCACATCTACGTTTCGCCGAATCTATCTGATTCTGAATTC
>OCTA010000480.1_pt1 | contig 36798 bp, 35 predicted proteins | sample 1538991 | NCBI WGS metagenome assembly OCTA01 (sample SAMEA3539302, study PRJEB22396) | soil metagenome | biome: tundra; feature: field; material: soil | place: USA | collected 2010-05 | depth 0.15 m | reverse complement strand
AGCGGCCGAATTTTGCTTGTCAGGAGTGAAAGGTTTACTAACGGCGTCAGTTTGTTGGATGGAGGCATCCAATTCAAAATCCAAAGTAGGCGTTACACTATATTGTGCCAGTGCATGTTTTACGACAGATTGTACAAAAGCATAAACTATTTTTTCATCCTCAAATTTTATTTCCTGCTTGGTAGGATGCACGTTTATATCAAGCCTGGAAGGATCTAAATCAATAAACAAAGCATACATAGGGAAACTATCTTTTGCTATCATATTACTAAATGCATTCATTACAGCATGATTGAGATAGGCGCTCTTAATAAAGCGGTTATTTACAAAAAAATATTGATCCCCCCTGGTTTTCTTGGCCGTTTCAGGTTTGCCTACAAAGCCGTAAATATTTAAATAATCAGTCTCTTCTTTTACACTTACCAGGTTGGCATTGTAATTATTTCCTAATATCTGGATGAGCCTTTGTTTAAGGGAACCTTTTTCCAAATGGAAAACCTCCTGGCCATTGGATGAAAGTGAAAAAAATATGTTGGGGAAAGCCATTGCTACCCGAATAAATTCATCCACAATATGTCTTAATTCTGATGCATTACTTTTCAAAAAATTTCTTCGTGCCGGCACATTGAAGAATAAATTTTTCATAGCTATATTTGTTCCTTCTGCTGTAGCTACCGGTCCCTGGGAAATCACAACACTGTTTTCAATTTCAATATAAGTGCCAACAGTTTCTCCCTGTTTTTTCGTTTTTAATTCCACCTGTGAAACGCCTGCTATACTAGCCAGCGCCTCTCCACGAAAACCCATAGTTTTTATATGAAAAAGGTCGTCTATATTGTGGATTTTAGAAGTGGCATGGCGTTCGAAGCACATTCTTGCATCAGTTTCACTCATGCCCTTCCCGTTATCAATAACCTGTATTAAAGCTTTCCCGGCGTCATTTACAAAAAGCTGGATTTCTGTAGCGCCGGCATCTACAGCATTTTCAAGTAATTCCTTTACAGCACTTGCAGGTCGCTGGATCACTTCTCCGGCCGCTATCTGGTTAGCAATATTTTCGGGTAATAAATTGATAATATCAGCCAATGGTCTCCTCTTTTATTAATCTGTAAAATTAACGATTATCTGTGGGTACATCATGTAAGTTTTTGAAGGAATCAATACTTGTTTAAGGAGTTTCAAAAAAGATAAATGTCTTTTTAAACATAGGTAAAAAGTCTTAATTGTTTAACTTGTGACTTACTTAATACTTGAATCTCCTGATGAGTAAATTTTGGCTCTCCTTTTTTTTATTTTTTTCATATCAGGCTGTCACCTTTTCCCAGGTAAAAAAAACCACATCTGCACAACACTGGGCTGACAGCGTTTATAATACCTTAAATGATGATCAACGAATTGCGCAATTAATGGTTTTAAGGGAAAGTACCTTTTCTCCCGAAGGGCCTATTTATCATGATTCATTGATTGGGGATGCTATAACAAAATATAATATCGGTGGCATTGTCCTTTTCCGGGGAACTCCTGTTAAGCAAGCCAATTTTATCAACTATTTTCAAAGCATTGCAAAAATTCCCCTGATGGTTTGCATTGATGCAGAATGGGGACTGGGCATGCGTATGGATAGTGTAATACCGCTGAATCATCAAATGATGTTGGGCGCTGTAAATGATACTTCCATAATTGCCGCTTATGGGAAACTGGTTGGTGAGCAATGCAAAAGGGAGGGTATCCAGGTAAATTTTGCTCCGGTGGTTGATATTAATAACAACCCTGATAACCCCGTTATTAATGACCGTTCCTTTGGGGAAGATAAATATAAAGTGGCCTTATATGGTGTTACTTATATGAAAGCATTGCAAAGGGAAAAGGTACTGGCTTGTGCCAAACATTTTCCCGGCCATGGTGATGTTTCAGTGGACTCACACCTCGACCTTCCGGTTATAAATAAAAGCATGAAACAATTGGATTCTCTTGAATTATATCCTTTTAAAAAAATGTTTGCTGCCGGTGTGGGAAGTGTTATGATAGCGCATTTGTATATTCAGGCCATTGATTCTGCCGCCAACACAGCAACTTCATTATCTAAAAAAAATGTAACTGGTTTACTGAGAAATAAATTGCATTTTAATGGGCTCACTTTTACGGATGCTTTAGATATGAAAGGAGTTGCCAAATATTTTCCAGGAGGCGATATTGCTGTCCAGTCGCTAATTGCAGGTAATGATATTCTTTGCCTTCCCGGTGATGTTGCCACTTCTATTGCTAAGATTAAAGAAGCAATTGATAGCAATAAATTGAGCTGGAAAGATATTGAAGCCAAATGTAAAAAAGTGCTAGAATATAAATACCTGTATGGGGAGACAAATGTGCAGCCGGTAAATATTGATAATCTTACCAATAATTTAAATGCAGGTTTAGCAGAGATGAGGAAGCTGGTAGCAGATAATGCAATCACCTTATTAAGTAACAAGGATAAAGATTTTTTTCCTTTATCACCATTTGGTTCCCCAAAAAATATAGCCTATGTAGGAATAGGTATTGACAGTGCAAACGCTTTTGCGCAAAGGATGAAAGATGATTATAATGCAGATGCGTTTTATTTTGATTATCAGGAAAATGCTTTAAGAATATTATCTACGGTCCAGTTGCTTAAAAGCCGTTACAGTGCTGTAGTGATCGGGGTTCATAATTACAAGCGTTATCCGGCAAATCAATTCGGCATCAGTAGTTATGCATTGGAAATGATCAAAAAAATTCAACAAAATAATAAAACTATTTTGTTTGATTTTGGAAATCCTTATGCAATAAAAAACTTTTGCAATGCTGACAATTTGGTGGCTTGTTATGAGGACGATTCCATTACTCAAAATGCAGCAGCTGATATTCTTGAAGGAAAAATACTTGCCAAAGGAACTCTGCCTGTTACCGTTTGCGACAATTATAAATACGGAAGCGGTATTATCAGCAAAAGAATTATGCCGCTTGCAACGCCGGATGGTGAAGGGATTAACGGTTTGCAAATGACTCACGACATTGATTCTATCGCTCAGGCGGGAATTGACGGAAAGGCTTATCCCGGCTGTGTTGTATTAATTGCACGGCATGGAAATATTATTTTTGAAAAAGCATACGGAAATTATAATTACGATACGCCGGAGCCCGTCAACCTGAATTCAATTTATGATATGGCGTCGGTAACAAAAATTTGCGCCACTACCCTGGGCGTTATGAAATTGTATGACAAGGGCAAATTAAAGCTGGATAAAACATTGGGAACCTATATGCCATGGGTAAGAAAAAGTGACAAAAAAAACCTAAATATTAAAAAGATACTGATTCACCAGGCAGGGCTTGTCGCTGATGTTGTTTTCTATAAGAAAACCGTTGACCCGGTTACAGGAAAGCCATTACCTCAATATTTTCATCCGGATTCATCAGCTAAATTTAGTGTGAGAGTTGCGCAGAATTTGTATTTACGCACTGACTATGCAGACACGATGAACCAAAGTATTCTTGACAGCAAGCTTCTTCCTGGTGATAAATATATTTATAGCGACAATGATTTTATTTTGATGGCAGATGTTGTCCGGGCTATTTCAGGATTGAGGATTGATAAGTATGCTGATAAATATTTTTATAAGCCAATGGGCCTTTACTCTATTGGGTTTAATCCAAGAAACAGGTTTGATACCAACTTGGTTGCCCCAACAGAATTGGATCAATATTTCAGATATCAACATTTGCATGCAGATGTTCATGATGAAGGAAGCGCCATGTTTGGCGGGGATGCTGGTCATGCAGGCTTATTCAGCAATGCGGAAGATATCGGAGCCATTCTTCAAATGTTTTTAAATGGCGGATCTTTCAAAGGAAAGCAGTACATCAAGCCTTCCACATTGAAATTATTCACTGCTTATAATTCAAGCAAAAGCAGCCGTGGTATTGCTTTTGATAAGCCTCAAAAAGATAATTATACCACTACAGATCCTCATCCTTATCCTTCAAGGTTTGCATCACCGCTTACTTTTGGGCATACAGGATATACAGGAACCTGTATTTGGGTTGATCCTAAATATGATCTCGTTTACGTATTTTTAAGTAATCGTGTGAATCCAACAAGAAGTGTGGATTTATATAGACTAAATATAAGAGGATCTATTGAAGATGCGGTTTACAAAGCGATGGTTCCGGCGATCCCCGAAGTGTTGAAAAGAGAAGAATTGGAAAAGCAACAATTGGAGAAATAGTATTCAGGATTTTAGAATTAAGAGTAAATAAACAAATAATGAAGAATTTTATTTTGCCCCAACAACTTTTAATTAACGCTTTACCTTTATAAACCAATTAACGTATTAACCTTAAAACATTTCAATCATGGAATATCCTTATCAGATAAAAACATTTGAAGAATACCGGAAAAGCTATAAGGAAAGTGTTGAAAATTTCGAAGAGTTCTGGGCAGATGTGGCAGAAAATTTTTATTGGCGAAAAAAGTGGGACAAAGTTTTAGAATGGAATTTTAAGGAACCAAAAGTTGAATGGTTCAAAGGAGCTAAATTAAATATTACTGAAAATTGTATTGATCGCCATCTGGAAACGATGGGCGAAATGCCAGCCATCATTTGGGAACCAAATAACCCCGAGGAGAGAACAAGAGTGGTTACGTATACAAGACTGCATAAAAGAGTTTGCCAGTTTGCACAGGTACTGTTGAATAACGGCGTAAAGAAAGGCGATCGCGTTTGTATCTACATGGGAATGGTTCCTGAACTGGCTTATGCCGTTTTAGGATGTGCAAGAATAGGTGCAATTCATAGCGTGATATTCGGAGGATTTTCTGCACAAAGTATTGCAGATCGCTTGTATGATGCCAAAGCAGAGTTTATTGTAACCTGCGATGGCGCCTTTCGCGGCGGTAAAGCCATTCCCCTAAAAAGTATCATTGATGATGCATTAATTGGAAATCGAACTGTGAAAAAAGTGATTGTGTACACCAGGACAAGGACACCGGTTTCCATGCTTAAAGGAAGGGACGTTTGGTGGGAAGATGAAATGGAACATGCATTATCACAGATTGAAAAAAATAATGTAGTCACGATGCCGGCAGCAGAAATGGATGCAGAAGATCCGCTATTCATTTTATATACTTCCGGTTCTACTGGTAAACCAAAAGGCGTAGTGCATACCTGTGCAGGATATATGGTTTGGACAGCATATACCTTTGTAAATGTTTTTCAATATAAACCCGGCGATGTTCATTTTTGCACCGCGGATATTGGTTGGATCACCGGTCACAGTTATATCGTGTATGGTCCGTTGGCAGCAGGAGGTACGAGTGTAATGTTTGAAGGAATTCCTACCTGGCCCGATGCAGGCCGCTTTTGGGATATAGTACATAAATACCAAGTAAATATTTTGTATACCGCTCCCACAGCTATCAGGAGCCTGATGAGCTATGGTTTAGAGCCTTTGGAAGGCAAAGACCTGTCATCTTTAAGAATATTAGGAACTGTTGGCGAACCTATTAATGAAGAAGCCTGGCGGTGGTACGATGAACATATCGGAAAAAATAAATGCCCTATTGTGGATACCTGGTGGCAAACCGAAACAGGGGGAGTTTTGATTTCAAACCTTGCAGGCGTTACACCCTCCAAACCAAGCTGGGCCACCTTGCCAATGCCCGGCGTTCAACCTGTGCTGGTTGACGATCGTGGAAAGGAGGTTACAGAACCAGATGAGCATGGTTTACTTAAAGGAAATCTTTGCATCAAAGCTCCGTGGCCGGGAATATTAAGAACAACTTATGGTGATCATGAGCGTTGCCGAATGAATTATTTTGCAGCGAATGAAAATTTATATTTTACAGGTGATGGCGCTTTAAAGGATAAAGAAGGCAATTACCGGATAACGGGAAGAGTAGATGATGTATTGAATGTAAGTGGGCACCGTATTGGTACTGCAGAAGTAGAGAATGCCATTAATATGCATGCCAGTGTTGTAGAAAGTGCCGTTGTTGGTTACCACCACGATATTAAAGGGCAGGGTATTTATGCCTTTGTAATTACCGAGAAAAAACATCCGGAAGATGAACTGGCTAAACAAGACATTTTGGAAACAGTTGCCAGGATTATCGGGCCAATAGCCAAACCGGACAAAATTCAATTTGTGAACGGCCTCCCCAAAACGAGAAGCGGCAAAATAATGCGGCGTATTCTGAGAAAAATTGCAGAAGGCGAAACAGAAAACTTAGGTGATATAACGACCTTGCTTGACCCGGCTATTGTAGATGAAATAAAGGAAAATAAAATTTAATCAGCATTACCATTAGATATATGAAAAAATTCCTGAAAATATTCCTTTGGACAATCTTTATCTTTTTTATACTTATTAATTTTATCAGCGCCACGAATGCTTATAAATTCAGTCATTTCTATGATCCGGGAGAGGTAGTTATTAAACCGGAAAATAAAAAATCATCATGGGACCATATCAGCGATATCATTTTTGGAAAAGATTATATGAAGAAAATAAATGTTGCTCTTCCTGATTCTTTTTCTAAAGTAATTTTTACCACAAAGGACCATATAAAATTAGAAGGCTGGTACAGCGCAGCTACTGATGCCAACGGCTCAGTTGCTTTATTTCATGGATATGGTGAAAATAAAAGTGATGTATTGAGGGAAGCAAGAGCCTTTCTGAATATGGGCTATAACGTGTTGCTCCTTGATTTCAGGGGACAAGGCAGCAGCGGGGGCAATACCTGTACTATCGGTTATAAAGAAGCAGAAGATGTACAGCTTGCTTATTCTTTATTAAAAAATAAAGGAGAGAAAAATATTGTTCTCTGGGGAATATCAATGGGAGCTGTCGCCATCGCACACGCTGTTGATGAATACCACCTTCAACCTTCAAAAGTAATTTTAGAAATGCCCTTTGCCACCATGGAAAATGCGGTGGAAGGGCAGGTAAGATTAATGCATTTGCCTGAAGAGCCTATTTCAACTTTCCTCACTTTTTGGGGTGGAATAGAACAAGGATTCTGGGCATTTAGTATGAATTCTTATGTATTTGTAAAAGATATTCATTGCCCTGTATTGATGCAGGTAGGTTTACATGATAACAGGGTTACCCCAAAAGAAAGACAGGAAGTGTTTGATAATCTTAATCAGCCAAAAGAATTAGTGATTTATAACAACAGCGGCCACGAATCGCTTTGTAAGAAAGAGCCTTTGAAGTGGCTTGCAAGCGTATCTGCATTCCTCAACAATTAATGAATGCATCCTAAAGATCTTTCCATAGACGATTACAATTATTCTCTTCCAGAAGAAAAAATTGCTTTTTTTCCTTTGGCAGAAAGAGATCTATCAAAATTATTTGTATATAAGAATGGGAGAATTGAAGAAGACATCTATCTGCATATTGCAAGGTATATACCTGAAAAAAGTTTCCTTGTTTTTAATGATACCAAAGTTATCAATGCAAGAATTTTATTTACCAAAACTACCGGGGCTGTTATAGAAATTTTTTGCCTGGAACCTCATGAATCTAAAAAAGATTATGCTCTTTTTTTGCAGAAAAGAAATTCCATACAATGGAAATGCATGATTGGTGGGGCAGGGAAATGGAAACAAAAATATTTGGAAAAAAAATTTTCGATCGGAAAAGTTGAGGTGACATTGAAAGCTCAATTAATGGAAAAATTGCCTGATGCTTATGTGGCTGAGTTTAGCTGGAAACCTGGCGAATACTCGCTTGCAGAAATAATGGAACATGCCGGAAAAACGCCATTACCACCTTATATAAAAAGGGACGCCGGTGAAAGTGATGCGGAAAGATACCAGACTATTTATTCCAAATATGAAGGTTCAGTAGCGGCCCCTACTGCCGGTTTACATTTTACTAAAAGAATTTTCTCATCGCTAAAAGAAAAAAATATTACTACCGGTTTTGTAACTCTGCATGTGGGAGCAGGCACTTTTAAGCCGGTGAAAAGTGAAAAAATGGAAGGCCATGAAATGCATGCAGAATGGATTGATGTTTCAACCGGTTTTATTGAAAATCTTATTAATAATATTTCAAATGGCATCTACTGCGTAGGAACCACCTCAGTAAGAACTGTCGAAAGCCTTTACTGGATGGGTATTAAAACAATATTTCATCCGGAGTTAACAACCGAAGAACTTGAATTAAAACAATGGGAAGTGTATGAAGAGGTTTTGTTTAATTCTAAGTTTTCTACAGTAGAAGCATTAACATCTTTATTAAATTTTCTTCAACGAAAGAAAACGAAAAAGCTTTTTACTAAAACTCAGATAATTATTGCTCCCGGCTATCAGTTCAAAATTGTAAATGGAATGATCACCAATTTCCATCAACCTAAATCCACTTTGTTATTATTGGTGGCTGCAATGGCAGGAGAGAAATGGAAAGAAATTTACAATTATGCGCTTCATCACAATTTTAGGTTTTTAAGCTATGGGGATGGCTGTTTGATTTTTAAAGAAGAGGTCCATAGATAGAGAGAATCATTATTATTCCTCAATGGTAACAGGTGTTCCTACCGGAATGTAGCTATATAAATCTTTAGCTTCAGTATATTTTAATGAGATGCACCCATCCGTCCAGTTTTGATAATAGTCAACCGTCCATTCTTCCTGCGGCCTGGTGGCGTGAATCGCGATACCTCCTCCGATTTTGGCATTTCTGGGAATAAGACCTTCTGCCTTCCTTTCTTTGAATTTTTCAAGGCTTTCTGCATTTGGATAATCCAACAGAAGTTCAAAGCCCCATTGCGGATGAATTTTTTTGAGAATTACTCTAAACTTGCCATCAGGAGTTCTTTTATCGCCCTCCATATATTTATCGCCAAGGTCACTGCTTCCGAAGACACATGGATAAGTCGCATACCAGCCCTGGTCATCATATACTTTTAGTTCATAATCCTTTTTGGAGATGATGATATAATAGGGGTTGTCAAAATAATTTTTGCGGATATTCCTTTTTGCCGTTTCAGTGGGTGCCGAAGGACTGCGATTATTTCTATTAAATGGAATAAAAGAAATAAATAATACACTTACCAGTACAGCACAAAGAAAAAAGGGAAAACGGTTATTCATATAAAGGAAAGCTTTATGCAATTTATTTAAAACGTGATTTTATGAAAAATTATTTTGCACAATGCACAATGATTTAACTTTTTGTGAACAGGCGTCTAACTTTAGGGAGTTTTGGCGGGTATAGAGTATTACCTTCATATAAATTTATAACATAAATTTAAAAGTGAATAAGACCTTCCATTCCAGCCTTCAGCTATTAAGATTCCATTTTTCATTCTTTTTGATGCCTGTTTATTTTTTTGCTTTAAGCCAGGCGAATTCTATTAACTGGTATCATGCGGTAATTATTTTCTTTATCCTGCATGGTTTGGTGTACCCCGCAAGCAATGGGTATAATAGTTATATGGACAGGGATGAATCTTCAATCGGCGGAATAAAAAATCCGATGCAGCCTACCCAACAATTGCTTTTTATAACTGCCTGCATGGATATTTTCATGGTTATCGCCAGCTTTTATATAAGCAGGATGTTTGCCTATGGCATTATTCTATACATCCTGGCTTCCAGGGCATATAGCTACCGGAAAATCCGGCTGAAAAAATATCCTATAGCTGGCTACCTGACTGTAGTAATTTTCCAGGGTGGCGTCACTTTTTTACTGGTATATCATGGATCAGATATTAACCAAACTACTCAAATACCCGTCATTTCTTTAATTGCTTCAAGCTTCCTGATAGGCGGATTTTACCCGCTCACTCAAATTTACCAGCATGAAGAGGATTTGAAAGATGGCGTTCAAACACTAAGTTACAAACTTGGGTATAGAGGAACTTTCATTTTTACAGGAATTGTCTATACCGTTGCTTTCTTTTTTCTGGGTCTTCAATTTTTCCTGAATCTCGATCAAAAAAGCTTTTTCATTTTACAAGCCTTTATGCTTCCAGTGCTTGTTTATTACGTGATATGGTTCAGGAAAGTTCAGAAAAATAAAAAAGAAGCTAATTTTAAGAACACAATGCGAATGAATTTGTTAGCATCTATATGTGCAAATCTTGGATTTATTACAATTTTAATATTTCACTTTTTTGAGTAAAATTATTTCAATAGCCACTTCGGTACCAGCCTATCGCCATGGGCAAAAGGACATTCTAACCTTCATGCAAAGGGTTTACGCCATGAACGAGACAGATAAGCGTAAACTAAAATATTTATACAATCAAAGTGGTATTGAATCAAGGTATTCAGTATTGCCGGACTATAGCTCAAATGCAGATAACTGGCAATTTTATCCGGCCTCCGAAAACCTGGAACCTTTTCCTAACCTGGAGATGAGAATGAAATGGTTTAATAATTCTGCACCTGCACTCAGCGTTGATGCAATTAAAAAATGCATGGACAAAAAGATATCAAAAAATGAAATCACGCACTTAATCACGATAAGTTGTACGGGGATGAGTGCTCCCGGCCTTGATTTACAGGTTATGGAAGAAATGGATTTGCCTTCAAGTATTTTCAGAACGTCGATAAATTTTATGGGTTGTTATGCAGCCATTCATGGTTTAAAATTAGCAGAAGCTTTTTGTGCGAATGATAGAAATGCCAAGGTGATGGTTGTTTGTACTGAGCTTTGTACGCTGCACTTCCAAAAGGAAAGCTCAATAGATAATGTTGCCTCAGGTCTTTTGTTCGGTGATGGAGCTGCAGCTGTATTAATTGCACACGACGAGGATCCTGAAGAAGGATTAAGAATCAAAAAATTTTACAGTGAAGTATCCTTTAAGGGAAAAAAAGATATGAGTTGGGAACTTTCATCTTCGGGTTTTTTAATGAATCTTTCCGGGTATGTACCTGAACTTATTGAGCAGGATTTTAATCAGCTTTTGGGTAATGCATTGGTGCATGCAAATCTTAAGAAAGAGGAAATTTCTCATTGGTGCATTCATCCCGGAGGCAAAAGAATTCTTTCAGCTGTTGAAAAAAGTATTGATATATCTGCCAAAGACATGGTTCATTCATATAATGTATTAAAGAACTATGGAAATATGTCCTCTCCAACGGTTTTATTTGTTTTGAAGGAAATTATGGATTCGATCGAAAAGAACAACGACCAAAGAACAAATATTTTCGGCGCTGCATTTGGCCCGGGGTTAACATTAGAGACATTCATTTTATCTGATGATTAATTTTCAACATCGTTCATCTGGAAAAGAATTACTTGACGGAGTGGGAATTCCGTTTGAGGATATTACTATGAACTTGGAAGAACTGGATTTTATTAATTCAAATCTTGGCGGTCATACTATTACTGTTAGCGGATTTAAAGTGCTTGCAGGTAAAAAGAAAAATATTTCAGTTTGTGAAATAGGTTGCGGAGGAGGCGATAATCTTAAGGCTCTTTCGTCATATTGTAATAAAAATAAGATTAAGGCTGCTTTTACCGGTATTGACATCAATCCGGATTGCATTGATTACGCAAATAGTAGTTGGGATGAAGGGGACGTAAATTTTATTGTTTCGGATTACAGGCTAATGCAATTTGGAATGATTAAGCCTGATATTATTTTTTCTTCACTTTTTTGTCATCATTTTAATGAGGAGGAACTTGTGGAAATGATTCAATGGATGCAGCAAAACGTAAGCATTGGATTTTTTATTAATGATTTACACCGCCATCCGGTAGCTTATTATTTCATCAGGTATATGACGAAATTTTTTTCTAAATCATACCTTGTACGAAACGATGCTCCTCTTTCAGTGTTGCGGGGCTTCCGGAGAAATGAATGGAAAGAAATATTCAGAAGAGCAGGTATCAGCAAATATAGCATTCGGTGGAAATGGGCTTTCAGGTACCTGGTAATTGTCGGCGCCTTGAATTAAAATGGAAGATGATCAGAAAAAAATAGGATGCCTCATTTAAAGGTAGGTTTACATATAATTTATGGAAAGAGTTAACCGCTATTCTGAAAAGGACCAATCCGCGTGGGATGTTGGAATTATAGGTGGTGGACTTGCAGGCCTTTCGCTTTCAATTTTATTAGCCAAAAAAGGTTATAAGGTAATCTTATTCGAAAAAGAAAAATATCCCTTTCACAGAGTTTGCGGAGAATATATAAGCCTTGAAAGTTGGAATTTTCTCTTGAATCTCGGACTTGACCTTGCCGGGTTTGACCTGCCTATTATAAAAAAATTAATGGTTTCTTCTCCATCCGGAAATTTGATTAAAGCAAACCTTGACCTTGGAGGCTTTGGGATTAGCCGCTATTTTATCGATTGTGAATTGAAAAAAATTGCAGAAAGAAATGGTGTATGTGTTATGGAAGGAACAAAGGTGTATGAGGTTATTTTTAGGGAGGGATTATTTACGATATTATACAAAGGAGGCGAAATTGAATGCAAAGTAGCCTCCGGCTGTTTTGGAAAACGAAGTAACCTTGATATAAAATGGTCGAGGGACTTTCTTAAGACCCCCCCAGGCAAGCTTAATAATTATATTGGTGTGAAGTACCACATTAGGGCTTCTTTTCCAAAAGATACAATAGCCTTGCATAATTTTATGAATGGATACTGTGGTATATCGGCGATTGAAGGAGGTGATTATTGCCTTTGCTACCTAACTACCGCTCAAAACCTAATGGAAAATAATAATTCCATAACAAAAATGGAAGAAAGGGTTTTATTCAGGAATCCCTTTTTGAAGGAAATTTTTTCTCAATCAGAATTCCTTTTCCATGAACCTGTTACTATTTCTCAAATTAGTTTTGACAAGAAAACACAGGTTGAAAATCATGTGCTTATGACAGGTGATTCAGCCGGAATGATTACCCCATTATGCGGAAACGGAATGAGTATGGCCCTTCATTCCTCAAAGATAGCTTTCGAAGTTATAAACTTATTCCTGAGTAGTAACATTTCAAGAACAGAGATGGAAGAAAAATACAGACACCAATGGAAAAGCCATTTTAATGGAAGGTTGAGGGCCGGACGAATGATTCAGCATCTCTTTGGAAAAGAAGATCTGACAAATTTTTTCATAAATGCCGTCAGGCATTTCCCTCCAGCTATAAACCGGCTCATTAAAGCTACTCATGGCAAGGAGTTTTAGTAATTTTGTGGTTTTGTGAAGAAGCATTCAATTATATTATTTGATGGTGTTTGCAACCTTTGCAACTGGTCTGTGCAATTCTTGATTAAGCATGATCCTGAAAAGAAATTCCTGTTTGCTTCTTTGCAGTCAGATAAGGCAAAGAAATTATTAGCCGATTATTCAATTGATACGGATCAATTGAATTCCTTTATTCTTGTTGAAAATGGAAAAATATTTACAAAATCTACCGGGGCTCTGAGGGTTTTGAAACAATTAAAATGGTGGTCGGTTTTATTTTATTGTTTTATCCTTGTGCCAAAATTTATAAGGGATGGAATTTACAATTTCATTGCAAAAAAAAGGTACAGGTGGTTTGGGAGAAAAGATGAGTGCATGGTGCCTTCACCTGAAATAAGTTCCAGATTCCTTAATGAATAAACTGTATGATGAATAAAAAAACGCTAGTACTTGGCGCCTCTGACCATCCTTATCGGTATAGCTATCTTGCTATTAACGCGCTTGAATCTAAAGGACATGACGTTATTGCTATTGGGAAACGATCCGGTCATGTAGGGAAAATAAAGATTGAGACTCAGCAAAAAGACATTAAAGATTTGGATACTGTCTCTCTTTACCTGAATCCTGGCAATCAGAAGCTTTATTACGACTACATAATTTCTCTTCTTCCGAAACGCATCATCTTTAATCCCGGCGCTGAAAATGAAGAACTTGCTGATTTGGCAATGCAGTATGGAATCGAGACGAAATATGCCTGTACGTTAGTAATGCTAAGCACAGGATTGTATTAATACGGTTTTCTTTGGCGTACTTTTTCTCTAATTTTTATTTTTTAGAAGGATGAATATAATTTTTTGTTTCGGCCAGCGTTTATTGTAGTCTGATTCTTAACCGAATGAGAACCTGCTAACTATGAAAACCTTTCCAAGAATTCTGGTATTATTCCTGTTACAATCTGTTTTTTCAAGTGCAAAAGCCCGGATGGTTACCTATTCCGGCCACCTATTATTTAGCAGTTATTCAGCAAATGTACCTGCTTCGGAATCTGAACAAGAAATAGCCTTCACTATATTAGAGGCATCTACTGTTCACTTTAAGTTTGAAAATAAATTTGACTACAAAATAGCAAATAACAACAGAAGAGTTTTGGAAAGAAGAAAAATATACACATTGACTAAAACAATAAATACCAACAATAGCCCTAACTAAATTCATCTTATTCAAAAAAATGGCTCTCAAAGACTGGCCGAAAGAAATATAAAACTGTAAGGTAGATTCATGTGTAAGTTTAGGGTCAGCATTAGGGGCTGGCCCTTTTTTTCGGTTTCTATTCCTATAATTCGCTTATCCTTATAAAAGATATTCGAAAATCCCGGTTAAATAATTATTATTAATTGTATTTATCTCCTTTGTTACCGGAATTTCGGTAATTTTAAAAAACAATTTTTTATGCACTGGAGAAAATTTAATGGTGATATTATCGATCTTCCTATTAAAGGCGCTGTGGAATCAGCCATAAAAAAGGAAACTGAAGCAGGTTACAAATTAAAGGTTTGCATCGGCACCGACAGCCAGGTAAAGGGTGCAGATACAGAGTTTGCAACAGTAATTGTTTTCCTGCGTGAAGGGCATGGAGGCTTTATGTTTATTCATAATGATAAAACAAAAGTGGTGTATAGCATTAAGGAACGAATGCTTGTAGAAGTGGCTAAGAGCATAGAGATTGCTTATGAACTTTGTGATATATTCACCTTGTATGATGTAGACATGGAAGTGCATGCCGACATCAATACGAATCCTCACTTCAAAAGTAATGAGGCATTGCGGGAAGCAATGGGTTACATTCTTGGAATGGGATTTGCTTTCAAAGCGAAGCCTGAAGCATTTGCCAGCAGTAGCTGTGCCAATAAAGTTGTGAACTGATTTTTGGCTGATTTGCCTGTTGCTTCTGAGTACAATTGGTTTGCGAAAATTAATTTTGAATTTTTTTTCAAACCCCTCCTGTATTAATATTCATTTCCCTAATCAGGTCCAAAATTTTATTTCTCCCCGTTTTTTTCAGTGAACTGGTGATAAAATGTTGAGGTAAAAATTGCTGTGATTTCCTTAGGCTATCTAATAATAAGTTTACATTCCTGCTCACCGCTGATTGAGAGACCTTATCAGATTTTGTAAAAATGATCGTAAAAGGGACATGCCATAATTCTAGTTTTTTTATGAAGTCAAGATCTAACTTTTGTGGCGAAAGCCTTGAATCAATTAACAGAAATACGTTAGTTAGATTCACTCTTTTCCTGAGATAGTTTTCAATCATTTGTTCCCATCTTCGGCGGCTGCTAAGAGATTTTTTTGCAAATCCATAACCAGGCAAATCTACCAGGAACCATTTTGTTTTTTTATGGTCATCCTTTTTTTGAATACTGGTTATTTCAAAATGATTAATGAGTTGGGTTTTGCCCGGGGTATTTGAAGTCCTGGCAAGCTTTTCATTATTACAAAGCATATTTATGATAGAAGATTTCCCCACGTTACTCCTTCCAATAAAAGCATATTCGGATTCATCGGGTGGCGGGCAATCCTCATAAGATGGGCTGCTGGTAATATATTCAGCTTTGATAATTTCCATAAACTATGCAATATATATCAGGAAAATGCCGGCATCATTCCGGTTACCATGACCAATATCTAAAATAAACGTGAAAGATAGCAGGTTCTGGTGGCTTTTATTGTCAAAAAACTATCTTTGAGGTTATGAAAACCTATGACCATGATTTGGTAGTTCCTTTCAAGGATTCAGGTGAGAGCAAGAGAAAGCAGGTAGAAAAAATGTTCGACAAAATTGCTTTTCGTTATGATTTTTTAAATAGATTTTTGAGTGCGGGCATTGATAAAAGCTGGCGGAAAAAGGCAATCAAAGAGTTGGAAACTCTGCATCCTGAAAAGATATTGGATGTTGCGACAGGTACTGGGGATTTTGCAATTACAAGCTATAATTTGTTAAAACCTGCCGGTATTACGGGAATAGATATAAGTGAGGGAATGCTTGAATTGGGGCGAAAGAAAATCAGGAATTTGGGGCTGGAAGATCAAATTCAGTTGTTAAATGGCGACAGTGAGGCAATTTTTTTTCCCAATGACTCGTTTGATGCTGTAACTGTTGCATTTGGGGTGCGAAATTTTGAAAATCTTGAAAAGGGGCTTTCTGAGATAAAAAGGGTTCTGAAGACCGGCGGAAAATTGATCGTTCTGGAATTTTCCAAACCAACCGCGCCGGTAATAAAGAATTTTTATAATTTTTATCTGAAATTTATTACCCCAAAAATCGGGAGGCTTATTTCTAAAAATAATGATGCCTATCAATACTTAAATGATTCAGTTCAACAATTTCCCGAAAAAGGAAACTTTATTCAAATATTAAACCAGCTAAATTATCGAAATAGTTTCTACAAAACCTTGAGCTTAGGAATATGCACCATTTATTGTGCCGAAAAATAGTTTTGCTGGTTACTTCCTTCTTGTTTTGTACAACTGCGTTGATAGCACAGCTGCGCGATGACATTAACCAGGATGGGCATGATGATAAGCCCTATCACTTTGGGATCAACCTTGGTTATAATGCCTCTCACTTTTCATTCAATGAGAATAATAAGTTTTTGCAAAATGATTCCGTGCTGGACGTGGAAAGTATCACTAATGCCGGTATCAATCTTGCCTGGCTGGTGAACCTGCGATTGAGCAATCATTTTGATATCAGAATGCATCCTCTTGATCTAACATTTTCCCAGGCAGGTTTTGTATATACTCAAAAATATCCAACTGTATCCGTCGTTACCAAGAATGTACAGTCTATAAAAATGAGTTTCCCTTTTCAGCTTGCTTTCAGCAGCGACCGGATCGGTAATTTTAAAGCGTATACCATTCTAGGAGGTAAAATTGATTATGACCTTGCCAGCACCGCCAGTGCCCGAAAAGCAGAGGATCTGATAAAATTAAAACCTTATGATTTTAGCATGGAGCTTGGTATGGGATGCCATCTTTATTTCTCCTATTTCGTACTATCTCCTGAAATAAAGATAAGCAGCGGACTGGTAAATCTCCATAGTCCGAATCCAAACCTTCTATACTCAAATGTAATTGATAATATATATTCTAAAATGGTCACTTTTTCTCTTACGGTAGAATAATTCCTGGGTCAATAATCATATTCCCTTATTGCAGCATTCCATCTGATCCCTAATCCAAACATCGATGTTGTGCCGGCTCCCGGGCCCTGGGCTACAGCATACTTTCGGTACAGGTAGCTGGCTTCTATAAAAAGGTTTTCCTTCAGTTCATATGAGAGCCTCAAAGAGGCATTCAGGCACTTCGCTTTATTCCCGCTTCCCACATAATATCCATAATCCCTGGTCCGGGTAGTATATAATTCTAAAGGATTGCTGCCAAAGTTCTGTCCTGCAGAATCAAGGCCCTGGAAATAATAGATTGCCCTTGCATTTATATACCATTTGGGCCGCGGCTGGTATTTAAGGATCCCTATATATTCCTGGAAATTAGCTCCAAGGGGGTCTGCCAGCGGCTGGTTATAATGTGTGTAATTACCATAATTGTCATTGTGCTGAAAAGTAAAAGGCCTCAACCTGTCACTCTCAACCTGCAAATCAAGATTTTGGACTTGGAATGCGTCTACATACTTCACCCCCAGTTGGTAACCATATTTATTTGCCCAATAGCCATTATTCTTTACTATTTCACTCGCAATAAATTCATCAAGTAAGAATTGGCCATAAGCCTGGAAATGGTGAGCAAAATTGGCTTTAAAATCTAATCCGACATTTGCTTTATCGGGACTGCCAATATCTCCTTCCACATATCTCAGGAATATAATTGGATTTAAATATTCAAAATCAAAATACTGGCGTCTTGCGAATGTAATGCTTTCAAATAACCCCAAATTGAGCCAACGGGTAACGTTCATGCTTAGGTGATGCAATGCCATATATTTTCTATCTAATAAGGTATCAGCCGTATTTCGGGATTCCGGAATCAACTGCATGAAAATATTTTCATAATTGAATTTCCAGATTTTAGTATTCAGTTTCAGGAAAAGGTAACTATTGGAGTTATCGCTAAGGAAAAGACTTCTGTACCCGTTGCCAATAAAATTTTTATCATACCCAAATTGCACATCAATGTATTTGGTGATATTAAAGGTTATGTAACCCCTGGCGTCAAAATAGTCGACGGCCGTATTCTTAAAGCTTTTATAAAAGCCAACTCCCGGAACAGCGTCAAATTCCTTGACCCTGTTTTGGAAAAACAACGGGCCTCTTTCCTGGTTATCCGACATGGTTGTGTAGAACCCTATTCGGTTGGCAATAATTCCCCGGGCAGTAACGCCTCTTTTATTAATAAAAATATTTTCATCATTTGTTGATTCTTTACTCATCGAATAATATATCACCGGGTTTAACGCAAGAAAAAAATCTTTTGTATTTACTTCAAGTAAATTGGGCTTCGTAACATAAAAGTTTTTTAGTACCGGTTTCTTGCTTAAGAAACTCTCTTTTGAACCACTGACCCATTCCGGACTATTCATCAATATGCTGTGAATATTATCTTTATCAATCTTTGAAAGATTAAGGGATTCCCATTTTGTGATTTCATGCTCAGAAAGCGAATCGGCGTCATGCGAGCCCAGGCTGTCTATCAATTCTGTCTCTTTAACTATTGACTTGCGGCTATACGGTTTTACGGTTGAGAAGTTGATGTTGTTATTCTGGCCAAGCTTAATTTCAAGCCGATCCAAAAAATCATACTCTTTTGATCCTTCCGGCAGATAAGATATTTGGGCACTTACAATAAACGGGGAAATAAATATCAATACTATAAAAAGCCTTTTTATAATTTGCATCAGGTTTGGCGCTTTATTAATTAATTTCCAAGATATGCAAAATTACCTTTTAAAAAATATATTCATTGTCAATGACGGAAAAATTGAGCAGAAAGATATTTACCTGAAAAACGGCAGAATTGAACGCATAGGCAGAGGCCTTTCAATAAAAGAAAGAGTTTTGGAAATACAGGGAGAAGGATTGCATCTTTTTCCCGGCATAATTGACGACCAGGTGCATTTTCGGGAACCGGGATTGACTCATAAAGGAACTATCCATACCGAATCTAAGGCCGCTGTGGCCGGTGGTGTTACCTCATTCATGGAGATGCCAAATACAATTCCCAATGCTCTCACAGAATCTTTGCTGGAAAATAAATATGTAATCGCAAAACATACTTCCTTCGCTAATTATTCTTTCTATATGGGAACCAGCAATACCAATGCTGATGAGGTTTTGAAGATGAATAAAAGGAAAAAAGATATTTGCGGAGTAAAAATTTTTATGGGTTCCAGCACCGGGAATATGTTGGTTGATAACGAATCAACACTCAATAAAATATTTGCTGAAAGTGAATTGCTGATAGCAACTCACTGTGAAGATGAAAAAATAATAAAGGATAATTATCATAAATTAAAAAATAGTAAACCAGACCTCGCGCCTTCAGATCATCCCATTATCAGAGATGTAAATGCCTGTTACCATTCATCTTCAGATGCAGTTTCGCTTGCAAAGAAGTATGACAGCAGGCTTCACATATTGCATATCTCTACCCGGAACGAATTGGATTTATTTAAAAATGATATTGCCTTAAAAAAGAAAAGAATCACAGCAGAGGTTTGCCTTCACCATCTCCATTTTACATCAGATGATTATGAGAAATTGGGTTACCTGATTAAATGTAATCCGGCAATAAAAGAAGCAAAAAATAAAGCGGCCCTGTGGGATGCCTTGCTGGATGACCGGCTGGATGTAATAGCCACCGATCATGCTCCGCATACCTGGGAAGAAAAGCAACCTCCTTATGAGCATGCCCATTCAGGTCTTCCGCTCGTACAGCATTCTTTACTGATGATGCTATCCTATTACAAAGCTGGAAAAATATCGTTGGAGAAAATTGCAGAGAAAATGAGCCACGCTGTTGCAGATTGTTTTGTAATCGAAAACAGGGGCTATATTCATGAAGGTTATTTTGCCGACCTTGTGGTGGTGGATTTACATAAAATATCTGCTGTTAAAAAGGATAATATTCTATACAAATGCGGATGGAGCCCTTTGGAAGGCATGACATTTCCTGCAGCGATTTTGAAAACTTTTGTAAATGGGAATTGCGTGTATTCTTTAGAGGATGATTATGGAAAAGTATCGTTTAATGAATCCTCTAAAGGAATGAGGCTTTCTTTCAATAATTAAAATTTTCTTGCTTTGGCGAAAACCCGGGGCTAATTGAATGGAAACAGACAATACTACTTTAAATGATCTTTCAGTATTTCAACATGATGAAGAATTTTCTATTTTTCATAAATTGAATTTTACCAGGACCGTCGGAGGACGGGAAAAACTGAGATCAATTTTTCAGAAATCCCTTCCGGATGTTACTGCAATTAAACATGTTCAAAAAACGTTGCAGATTTTTCAGGATAAGAAAGATGAGTGGCCATTAACCATAAGTAACGGATCTATTCTGATGATCCATAAATTTTACGAATGCACTATTGACCAGATTCCGTCAAGGCCAACAGCATCATCAGCATATTTTTATAAAATATTCCATGGGCCGGATTATTCCCTGGTTAAATATTCAACCGGACATGCATTTGATTTTATTAAAGGCATGAAAAAAATAATAAACATTTTTTTGAAAGAAGATACGCCTGAAAACCTCCGAAAATTTTTGGAAAAGGCTGAGCTATTAATGGAAAAATATCAACTTAATATTTTTTCTTCAAGGGAAAAGATGAGTGACCTTTCCATGGCAGAAATGCTGGCCCTGGGAAATTATTTACGATATCATTTTAAAGAAAATATTTTTGAAATCATTGAGATTTATTACCAGTTAGATGCATGGTACGGAATGGCAATGGCTGTAAAAGAATTTAACCTGGTTTATCCCGTGGTAAAAGAAACCGAACAGCCCTCAATAGCGGCTAAGGGTTTGTTCCATATATTGCTGCATAATCCGGTGGCGTATAACTTAGAACTGGATCATCAAAATAATTTCATTTTTTTGACCGGTGCCAATATGGCCGGCAAAAGTACTTTTATTAAAGCAGTTGGAAGTGCGGTTTTTCTTGCGCATATCGGCATGGGAGTTCCTGCAGAGTCAATGGAACTTTCATTCTTTGATGGATTATTGAGCAATATTAATGTAGTTGATAATTTAGTGAAAGGAGAAAGTTATTTCTATAATGAAGTGCAAAGAATAAAAAATACGATTCTCAAAATTAATGATGGCAGAAAATGGTTAATTCTTATTGATGAACTTTTTAAAGGAACTAATGTTCAGGATGCCATGAAATGCAGTACAGTAGTTATTGAAGGGCTTATAAAAATAAAAGGCTGCTTGTTTATTTTATCTACTCATTTATATGAAATTAGTGAAACGCTTAAAAACTATCCCAATATTAATTTCAAATATTTTGAGACTAATGTATCCAATGAGCAACTTCATTTTAATTATAATTTGAAGGATGGAATTAGTAATGACCGGTTGGGTTATTTAATCTTGAAAAGAGAAAACGTGATAGATCTTTTGGAAAAACTGTAACCTATTTTATGCATCTATTTTCCTTTTAGTAATTGACTGTACATTTTCGCAATTTTCAAATTATTGTATCATTTTGAGGTGCTAATTTGATAACCTTTTCGGACACCTAATTTATAAAATTTCCAATGGTTTCGGGTCTGGCGAGCAGTCATAATTATTAATAAGAAAGGTACTACCCAGTATTGACAGTTCATATGTTATCGAATTTTCTGAATATGAATGAGTCTTCTTAATTACAGAAAAATGCTATTCCTTTAATCATAAGGAGCCTGGAAACTGTATCAAATTCAAAAGTTGCGACAACGCTCGGTATTAGCTGACACAAATGCCGAATAGGTACCTATGTTTAGATATACGGGTAAATAGTTGTTACTTATTGCGATAAAGAAATTAGAATCCCCACTTTATCCTCAGATAAAAACTATTTCCCACTGAACTATATCTTCTGCTTTGTATTGAAAAAAAAGATTGCCCGACCAGGTCGAGCAGCCAGTTATTGGCAATTGAATATGCGATGTCAGGCAATATAACTATAGAGTTGCCTGAAGGAGAATACATGCCGCCGAGGGAGCCTTTAAGTATTGGAGTGAAAGAATAAGAAATTTCTGCAAATGCAGTGTATTTAAATGGAAAAATATTTTTAGCTGAAAGAGATGCCGAAGTCAATTGTGTGATATTAATAATGCTGTCTATCCCGATGTTGTTATATAAGCCGGAGATAAGGATATAGATGCCATTTTTAAAAGCGTAATCAAGCGATAATGATGCAGCTATTGTTGCGGTGTCAGTATAATGACCATAAGGAGTAAAATAAGATACTTCGCCCTTAAATCCTGCACCCTTGATATTACCTGCCCACCCCAGGCCTGTAGCAAAATCATGCTGATAGATACCAGAAAATAACTGAAAATCATAATCCCATTTATTGATGTGATACATAAGCGCCCCGATATGCCGGCTGGAAGATTTACCAGGCGTTGCAGCAATTTCCAAAGATGATGAACTGGTAAAAGCATATTGAACACGTGCAGCATCAGTGCCGGGCCGTTCCTCATAATCAAAATCAAAGTAATTAAAAGCATTAAAGATATCATTGGGTGTCCATACATTATTTATTCCCCAATTAATGCGTTGCCTGCCCAGCGTAATATCCCATTTCCCTTTAATATACTCTGCGCTTGCCCGGTCGATTGTGCTATTTATAAGAACAGCATTTCGGTTCACCCAATTTTTAGATAGGTTGAATGTTTCATCTGAGCCTGTTACAAGCGATGCAAAATCCGGATAGGTTTGAACCAACTCCCCGTAATATATCCTGTTGCGAATATCTAACCTGAAGTCAAAATTATCCTCAGGCCGATAACGAAAATTAAGCCTGTTGTGAATCAGTTCATTCGTCATCAGTTTGGTTGCATCATTGCTAAAACTGACTTGTTCAAGATATTTGACATACCCTTTCATTGTAAACTTATGGTCGTGTTTTGTGGTATCATTCTGTCCACGCACAACATGAAAAGAAATTAAACAGGCAGATATAATCAATATGTGTAAACTTCTGTTCATTGTTTTATATCGGATACTATCCTGCCATCTACCAGGGTAATTACCCTGCGGGCTTTATCTATCACCCGCTGGTCGTGTGTAGAAAAAATAAAAGTCATTTTTTCTTCTTTATTTAGCTTTGCCATAATCTCCAATAGGTTTTCTGTTGATTTTGAATCAAGATTAGCAGTTGGCTCATCTGCCAGGATAAAACGCGGCTTTGATGCAAGAGCTCTTCCAACTGCTACCCGTTGCTGTTGACCGCCTGAAAGTTCAGATGGACGGTTTTTGGCCCTGTCAGAAAGCCCTACTTCTGCGAGAAGTTCTTTAACGCGTTGGTCTCTTTCACGTTTTGGCTTTTTAAGCATCATCATTACAAATTCAACATTCTCACTTGCCGTTAGTACTGGTATAAGATTATATGCCTGGAATACAAAACCGATATTATGAAGCCTGAAATCGATCAGTTTATTTTCATTCATCATGGTAATGTCAACTCCGTCAATTTTAACATCACCGCTGGTAGGATAATCCAGGCCACCAATAAGGTTAAGCAAGGTTGTTTTACCCGAACCAGAAGGCCCAACGAGGGCTGTAAATTCACCTTCATCAACATGCAGATCTACCCCATTAACAGCATATACAGGTATTGTTTTAGGGTTATATACTTTTGAGAGATTGTGCGATTCGATTATGATGCCCATGATGGTTTAGATTTTATGAGTTGCTATAGCAGGTTTAAATTGTAATGCTTTTATAGCAGGATAAATGGCTGATAATATTGCGGTAAGCGCAGTCATGAATATAACAGGCAAAAACATATTGGTTTGTAATTCAGGGTAAACAATGTTGCTGAAACCAAATTGTGATAATGCCTGTGAGAAAGCAGATAAATCAATGCCGTGTTTGGAAAAGAAATCAACCGTTACAATAGCTAGGAGTATTCCGGCAGGAATACCCACACAGGTAAGCATAACCGATTCCAGCACTACCATAAAAAATACACGTGGCTTATTCATGCCAATGGCCATCAGGATTCCAAACTCCCTTTGCCTTTCCAGTACAGCCATAAGCATGGTATTAATAATGCCGAACATGAGCGCAAGAAGTATGATACCAATTATAATATACATCATCTGGTCGAAAAGGCCGGTAAGCATCGCTATTTCAGGCGAAAGCTCTTTCCATGTTTGTATCAGTAAAGCGGGATATTGTTTTTTGAATCTGTTTGCAACAGTTTCCGCAACTTTACCATCTTTTAGTATGATGGCTATTTCATGAATTCCATCACCTGTTCCTAATAATTGAGCAAGGTCATCAAATTTTGTAAATACTGTTGATTCATCAAAAGTTGAGTTGCGTGACCGGAAAATTCCGGCAATCCTGAAAGAGCCTGCTGTTAAATCACCACTCTTCGATTGAAATGTGAGCACTATCTTACTGTGCAATTTTACTCCGAGTTTTTCAGCAAGTTTCTTCCCTATCACTATTTCATTTTTCTTTTCTCCGGTAAAATAATCCCCCTCCACTATATCACGGTATATGGTGCTTACACTTTTTTCATCAGCAGGAATAATGCCATGAATCTCCACACCCGATGCAGTAGAAGAAGAGGAAATCATTCCCGAAGTAATTACCCTTCCGGATACAGCGTTCACATTTGTATCTCTCCTGATTTCATTAATAATGGCAGGTCCATTTTCAACAGTAAAGTTTACATCCTTATCGTCACTGAAAGAAAGATTATGAATTTGTATATGCGAAAGCTGTATATCAACAGCGCTATCTATTTCCTGTATTGCCAATCCCCAGAAAAATGCCATCATAAACATACCGGCAAATAAGCCGACAGCAACTGACGCAATTACGACAGTGCTGCGAGTCTTGTTTCTCCAGATATTTCTCCATGCTATTGTAAAAAGCATATTTAACTGTTTATAGCCGCTATAGCCTTGATCTTATATATCTTAACTATTGCGTACATCGAAAGTGCAACTGCAATAAATAACACAACATATCCCTGTATGATAAAATGTGAAATGCCAATTGAGGGTTGTATAACAGGCTCGAAATTAAATTTTTCAGCTATCGCGCCCCAGCTCCCTCCGATGTGGATGGGATGCAACCGGAAGTAAAGCACTATAGGAAAAGCTCCGGCTATTCCAAATAATGTTCCTACTATCGACATCAATATCATCTCCATTACAACTATTCTTGCCAAAATTCCTTTCTTCATTCCTATGGCAATAAGAATCCCAAACTCATGAATTCGTTCATTTAGCATCATAAGTATAGTGCCAAATATTCCAAAGGCAATGACGAGATAAAGTATGCCTGACATTATCACGTTCTGCCCCATCTTTGCCTGAAAAAACTGGTCCAGTTCAGGAATCATTTGCTGCCATGTCATTACTTCATAACCCTGGCCGCTTGTTTGTTTTATGATACGCCCTCTCAATGCATCAAGCTTATTCCTGTTATTCACCATTATGGAGATGGAAGTATATCTTGCGCCCGTGCTCATTAGATCTCTGCAACTTGCCATTGGAAGCCATGCCATTCCTTTATTCATTTCAGGTATTGGAAGCCGTACAATTCCATTTATGGCATATTTTCCTGCAGCCATATTTCCATGATAGCCTTGCCCCAATAATACCATGGTGTCATTTACTTTTAGCTTTAAATAATCTGCCAATCCTTCAGTTATCAAAATACTACTATCACCATTTGAAAGATATTTTCCGGCGATTAATTTTTGTGAAAGTTTTGATACTGAATTTTCCCTTTCAGGGTCAATTCCGGTAACCATTATGCCTTTAGTGCGCTCCCCTGAAGACGCCAATGCAAACGCCTCAAGATGGGGAGCCCAGTCCGTCACTTCTTTTTCATTTGTTAGAAAAGTGGAAAGTTTTGGGTTTTCTTCGAAGCTGCTGTCGATGGACTTGCTTTCCCAGTACCCGATGTGATGAATCTGGATATATCCGCATGACATGCTTACTGTATCGGCAATCATTTTATCAAATATGCCGATTATTACTACCCGCATAAGTATTGCAAAAATCACGGCAAAGAAAATAGCTGAAATAGTAATAAGCGTTCTTCGTCTGCTGCGCCACATATTTCTCCATGCCAGCTTGAAATACATTATTGAATTTTTTTCATGTTTTGGGTTGTGAAAAAATCCTCAGTGATTGGCTGATTAAAAACTGCGTTAGTATATGTAATTACTGTTTCCTGTCCTTTTTTTTCTACAGGAATCATTTCCATTTTGGTCGGTATTGTTCTCCCGCCAATGTTCCTGATATCGGAACATTGTAAAACATTTACCAGCTTTTCATCTTCATCATAAAACTCCAGCCGTAATTCCAGGTATTCCTTCTGATCAATCCACATATTTACTTTGCTCCAAACTACCGCAGCCTCAGGCAATGGTATCATCTCAATCTTCCAGCACTTATGCCCTTCAATAATACTATCGCCCACAATTTTATGTATATAATCATCAATGCGGGAAGAAGCTTTCACCAAATCATCGTTAGTGAAATCAGTCCCCATCCAACTCTGCGACATCATCGATGGAGGCAGTTTTACGACTCTTTCAATACCGGGCAGCCAATTCCATATTTCCTTAATACGCTTTAAGAAAACGGTACCGGCATCTTTTGCAGGAGCAGTGATGATCATCATGGAATATTGTTCACTTTTTGACCATGCTTTAACCTTCATAGAGCGTGTCCATGATGGGCGAATTATTTGTATATTCATTTCCATTTTTGAAGACAGGCCGCGAATGTTATCTTCTGCCTTGGTTACAATTTCCTTTGCTGTTTGGCCAAAGCCTGTAAATGAAATAGTAACGAGTACTGTTACGGTCAGGAAAATTCTTATCGCCTTCTTCATATAAATGGGATATTAAATTATCTTAAAAAAATCTTTGATAGTCTTATGAAGCATTTTTATAAAATCTTCCTCCACTTCATTATTCTGAACAAAAAGAATCTGCACTTCTGTTCCCTGAAGCATCCAAAACAGGCCTTCTGCTAATAATGCCGGATCTTTCCCTCCGGGAAGAGCTTTGTGTTTTTTTAAGCCCAAAAAACATTTTTCAAGAAATTTTTTCTGTTGTTTCATTAACTCCCATATATTTTTTTTAAGTCTTTGTTTTCGATGATCGCTTCCGGAAAGAACAGGATTTTATTGAATTTTAAAAATTCTGTTTCCAAAAGTTTTTTGAAATTTTTAAACTGTTCCTTCTTTATTCCAATAAATAATTTTATGAAAGATTCATAATCTATTACCTGGTTTTCAAGGTCTACCATATCAGGCTGAGGTGTTGTTTCTGGAAGAAACTCAATAACGTTTGCCAGGAGATCTTCTTTAGATTTGAAATAGTGGTAAATAGCGCCATTGGATAATCCTGGCTTTTTGGTGATATCCTGATAAGAAACCCCTTTATTACCTTTTTGAATAAAAAACTGCATAGCATGCCTTAATATATAAGTCCTTGTATCAGAAGGATTATTCAGCATATAAATATAATGTATTCAATACAAACCGACCCTCCGGTCTGAAAATTTACAGGAAAATACTTGGCGGAAAATGAATTTCTTTTTTTGATGAGGCACCGGTAACTATATTTTTAGATATTTTGTGTCGCATTAATTCGGGCGTATGAAGTTTACCGGTAAAAATAAGGCAGAAAATAATTAATGAAGCAATGGAAGCTCGTAAAAAGTATCCGTTGAATTCATGCGAAGAAGTTGCTTTTCTGCATTGTCATTATTGTTGTAATTGTATATTTTGATGGAGGAATTCGTGTAAGAAACAGGCCTGGTTCAAATTTGGAGAAAGTTGCCCAAAACGGATTAAATCTTTCGACGCGACCCTATGACAGAATTTTAAAAGTAAGCAGAAACATTGCAGATCTTTCAGGAAGTCATGATATTAAGCCGGAACATCTTGCAGGGGCTATTCAATCCAGGAGTTTGGATAGAGAAGGATGGGCGGGATAAATAAATCCCTAAAAGTTTCAATCTTTACCCAATTCTTATTTGTTGTCTAAATTTACACCATGAAGATTTTACTATCATATATAAAGCCTTATAAATGGCTGGTGGTTTTAGCGCTGTTTTTGGCAGCTGTTAACCAGGTTTTTTCGTTATTTGCTCCTGCAATTACCGGTAGAATTCTTGATCTATTTGTTAATCATCCCCATGTTTTTTCCAATAAAACCCCAAGAACTGAACGCGAATTTTTCTTTGGGAAAGACCAATTTCATGGCTTGCTGTACTTTCTGATACTATTGATAGGCACTGCAATGGTAAGCCGGATTGCCAAAGCATTCCAGGATTATTTCGGAAATGTACTGATTCAGAAATTTGGTGCTACCATTTTTACTGATGGCCTTAAACATAGTATGCGCCTGCCTTACCAGGATTTTGAAGACCAGCGAAGTGGAGAAACCTTATCTATCCTGACCAAAGTAAGAGGAGATACAGAAAAATTCATCACTAATTTTATCAATGTATTTTTTGTAATAATTGTAAGCATAGTATTTATTTCCATTTATGCATTCAAGCTGCATTGGATCATTATGCCGGTTTATACGATTGGTATCTTAGCCATTGCAATTGTTACCAGTTTGCTTAGTAAAAAAATAAAAAGTATTCAGAAAAACATAGTAAATGAAACGAATGCCTTGGCTGGTTCTACTACGGAATCTTTAAGAAATATAGAATTGGTCAAGAGCCTTGGATTGACTGACCAGGAAGTGAACAGGCTCAACAACAACACATTTAAAATATTGAAACTGGAGTTACGTAAAGTGAAAAGTATTCGTACCATCAGTTTTATCCAGGGTACTATGGTTAATTTTTTACAACAGTTAATAACTTTTACTTTGTTATGGTTGATTTTTAGAAATTCTATAACGCCAGGACAATATCTTTCATTGGTATTTTATAGTTTTTTTCTTTTTGCTCCCATGCAGGAAATTGGCAATATCATTATTTCTTACCGGGAAGCAGAAGCTTCTTTAAATAATTTTCATAACCTCATGCTAAAGTCACCAGAAATAAAACCTGCAGTGGCCGAAACTATTCAGAATATTGAAGAGCTTGAATTTATTAATGTGAGATTTAAACATCTGTCAGCTCAGCAACCTGCATTGATGGATATAAGCTTCGATGTGAAAAAGGGTGAAACTATTGCTTTTGTGGGTCCGTCCGGTTCGGGAAAGACAACATTGGTAAAATTGCTGGTGGGCTTATACATTCCCGAGCAGGGAAAAATTAAGTATAATAAAATTGATGGAAAAAATATTGACTTTGATGTTCTCCGAACGCAGATAGGTTTTGTTACACAGGATACACAATTGTTTGCAGGAACCATACGTGAAAATTTGCTTTTTGTAAATCCTTTTGCAACTGATGAAGAAATTCTGGATGTATTGCAAAAAGCTTCCTGCAATACATTACTGGCAAGAGCAGATAATGGCCTCGATACTTTGATCGGCGAAGGAGGTGTGAAGGTTTCCGGTGGAGAAAAACAGCGCCTGTCTATTGCTAGAGCATTGCTTCGTCATCCGCATTTATTAATTTTTGATGAGGCTACTTCTTCCCTGGATTCATTAACTGAAGAAGAAATAACCAATACTATTAAAGATGTATCTTCCAAAAAAGGGCAGATCACTATTTTAATTGCTCACAGGCTAAGCACCATTATGCATGCTGACAGAATTTATGTGCTGGAAAAAGGAGAAATCATTGAGACAGGATCTCATGATGAATTACTTACGCAGATGGGATTGTATTATGCAATGTGGCGCCAGCAGATAGGAGAAAGGAAAAAGTTTACTGGCATGCAACCTGTATTAAATTAATGGGGCACAAATTGAACATATTTAAGCAAAATTCAAATAATGTCAATAGCAGAAAGAAGAAAGCATCCCGGTCTTTTATGGAGTATGTTGACTATGCGCTGTCCGAGGTGCAGAAGAGGAGATATGTTTAAGCATAATAATGCCTATAAGAAATTGAAGCTTTCCTATATACTTGATATGGATGATTTCTGCCCGGTATGCCAGCAGAAGTTTGACCTTGAACCGGGCTTCTGGTATGGGACCGGGTATGTTAGCTATGCATTGTTAGCATTATTTTCGGGCATCACCTTTATAGCATGGTGGATAATTATAGGTATTTCAACCGAGGATAACAGGGTTTTTTATTGGCTGCTTTTTAATGGCATTTTGATCGTTGTATTGCAACCCTGGTTTATGCGTTTCAGCAGGGTAGTTTATCTGAATTTCTTTGTGAAATATAATGAGAATTATGAAAAAGAGGATGGAAAAACATTCGATTATTGACATTTAATTTTTATCAAAGCTTCCGGATGATTGTGGGGAAGGTCTGAATTCTTCATCTCCATTGACCTAAAATCAGGCTTAAATTTGTTATCTGGATTTTTTTTGGTATTATTATAATATTAATTCACTTAAAACAAAAAGTTATGCCAATAGTAAAAGTAATTGAGGTTATTGCTTCTTCTCCCAAGGGATTTGATGATGCAGTTAAAAATGCAGTGGAAGAAGTATCAAAAACTGTAAAAAATATTGATTCAGTTTATGTAAAGGATTTTAAGGTGCATGTTGATAACGGCAAGATAAAATCCTATGGTGCTATATGCAAAGTGTCATTCAGGGTCGCCGGCAAAGATCTGAAATAAATCAATGTTGAAAGATATTTGGTTTGAATAATGAGTTTAGGTATTTCAGGTTTCTCAGATATTTACCACTTGTACAGCGGTACCATAACATAATACTTCGGTAACCCCATTCATTACATCATTGGCATCGTAGCGCATATTAATGATCGCATTGGCGCCCCTTTCATTGGCATGTTGAATCATATGCTGGAAGGCCTCCTCTCTTGTTTTTTCGCAAAGATCCACATAAATGGAGATGGTACCGCCCATTAATGTTTGCAATCCTCCTGCAATATTTCCAAACAGGCTGCGGGATCGTACTGTTATTCCGCGAACTATTCCCAAATGCTTTGTTATTTTATATCCTTCAAGCTGGTTGCTTGATGTGATCAATTGTTGGTCTACCATAATTCAATATTTTTATATTCCAAATTTAACATAGTTTTTCCCGATGCAAATTATTAGCATCGTTTTTGTTGATGTAGTTGTTTGTAAATTGCAGCCCTTTGGTTTTTTTACCTAATACTATACTTTAATCAAATGTTACAGACCGCAGAAGATATTCGTTTACTGAATGAAAAAATTAATCATTCGGCTTCATTAGTTGACAGGATTCATGCTGAAATTGGCAAAGTAATCGTTGGCCAGAGCCATATGGTGGAAAGGCTATTGATCGGGCTGTTAAGCAATGGTCATATTTTGCTGGAAGGCGTACCCGGACTTGCAAAAACGCTTTCCATCAAATCACTTGCCTCCACTATTAATGCCCAATTTAGCCGCATTCAGTTTACGCCGGATCTTCTGCCGGCTGATGTAGTTGGTACTATGATCTACAATCAGCAAAAAAATGAATTCATGGTTCGTAAAGGCCCCATTTTCGCCAATTTTATTTTGGCTGATGAAATAAACAGGGCTCCGGCTAAAGTGCAAAGTGCATTGCTCGAAGCGATGCAGGAAAGGCAGGTTACTATTGGAAATCATTCCTACCCGTTAGAGGAGCCTTTTTTAGTGTTAGCAACTCAAAACCCCATTGAGCAGGAAGGCACCTATCCTTTGCCTGAGGCGCAGGTGGACCGATTCATGCTTAAAGTAGTTATTGATTATCCGAGCAAGACGGAAGAACAGGCAATTATCAGGCAGAATGTTCAGGGATTGAAACAGCCAATGCTTAATGCTGTTGTGTCATCGAACGAAGTACTAAATGCCCGCGAACTCGTGCGTCAGGTTTATATGGATGAAAAAGTTGAGCAATATATTATTGATATTGTTTTTGCAAGTCGCTTCCCGGATACTTTCAATCTAACAAGACTTAAACCATTGATTTCATATGGAGGTTCACCGCGGGCCAGCATAAATATGGCGCTTGCAGCAAAAGCATTTGCTTATTTAAATAAGCGTGGCTATGTGATACCTGAGGATGTAAGGAATATATGTAAAGATGTTCTGAGACACCGCATTGGCCTGACTTATGAAGCAGAAGCAGAAAACGTGGATGTTGAAATGATTATATCAGAAATTCTAAAAGCGGTGAATGTACCATAGGCATTTCCCACCAATCAAGTAACCTGAATGTTAACAACAGCTGAAATAGTAAAAAAAGTCAGGGAACTGGAGATCATCAGTAAAAAAATCACTACGCATCTTTTCACGGGTGAGTATCATTCTGCCTTTAAGGGTAAGGGTATGAGTTTTAGAGAAGTTAGGGAATATTATCATGGAGATGATGTTAGGTTTATAGACTGGAATGTAAGCGCTCGTTATGCTCATCCGTTTACCAAAGTATTTGAGGAAGAAAGAGAACTTACCGTTATTTTGATGGTAGATGTGAGCGCCAGTGCATTGTTTGGTACTGTGCATAGTACCAAAAGAAACCTTATTACAGAAATAGGGGCAGTCCTTACTTTCAGCGCCATAAATAACGACGATAAGGTAGGTGTAATCTTTTTCAGCGATAAAATAGAAAAGTACATTCCGCCCAAAAAGGGAAAGCAGCATGCGCTGTATATTGTAAGGGAACTCTTAACAGCACAGCCTAAGCGAACCGGAACAAATATTAATGAGGCTATAAAATTATTTTCCAGGTCTAATACTCACAGGAGCATTGCCTTCATCATGAGTGATTTTATCGATGAAAATTATGAAGATAAACTAAGGGTAATTGGAAGCAGGCATGATGTGATTGGACTTAAAATTTACGATAAGATGGATGTCCAGCTACCTAATGCAGGATTATTGGAAGTAGAAGACCTTGAAACCGGTAATGTTCAATGGCTCGACACATCAGATGTTCTTGTGCGACATGATTATCAGCAGAATTTTTTGAAGCGAACTGAAAAATGTAAAAATATTTTTAATAAATCGGGGGCCGATCTTTTGCATTTGCGTACAGATGAAGATTATGTGAAGATTTTACAAAAGTTTTTTTTAAGAAGAAAATAAAGAGAAAGAACAGCAATTGAAGAAGAGCGTTTATCATAAAAGGATAGTTTGTTTTTTATTTCCGGTAGCTTTATTTTTTATTGTCGCAGGCGCTTATTCCCAGCAACCTTCCATAAAAACTTCGGTCGACAAGACTGGTATTCTGATTGGTGAGCAACTTGAGTATAAGGTGGCTGTATCGATGCCCGATAATACCTACAGGCTTACATGGTTTACTTTGCCTGATTCTCTTGGAAATTTTAGGCTGGTAACGTTTAATAAAATTGATTCGGCCTTCTCCAATGGAAATTTATATTTTAGCCAGGATGTTACACTTACAAGTTTTGATTCAGGGCGACAGGTTATTCCTTCGTTAGCTTTAAATTTTGAAACCCAGCAGGGAGATAGTGCATTTACTATAGCCACTGATTCAATTCCCGTAATGGTTTCATTTTCTCCGATGGATAGCGTGGCCACATTTCATGACATAAAATCAATAATCGAAGTCAAGAAGCAATGGCCCTGGTGGTTGTGGGCGCTCTTAGGTGTGGCACTGATTTTACTTGCAATCTGGATCAGGTTTCTTATCAAATTTTTCCGGAAGAAAAAAGAAGACCAGGGGATTTTCACTTCTAAACTTTCGCCATATGATGAGGCCATGAAATTACTTTCGGAACTGTCTGAGGAACAATTACCGGCAAACAGTAAAGAGAAGCAATTTCATATACGGCTTAATGAAATTTTTAAGCGGTTTCTATCAAGAAGGACTAAAACGTTTAAAATGCAACTGACTTCAGATGAAATACTGATGGACCTGGATGATTATGGCCTCAACAAAGAAAGCCTTTCCGCATTTGCTAATTGCCTCCGAATGAGTAACGCTGTAAAATTTGCTAAATATATTCCTCCTGAAAATGAGAGTGAAAAATGCCTTGATCAAACACGGGAGCTGATTAAGGAAATACAAAATAATCTTAATAAGAAACCAGAGAGTGCTATTTGACTATTTTAATGATATTACCTTTGGGCATCCGCTTTTCTTTATATTGTTTGCGTTTATTCCACTTCTTATTTATTGGAATATTTCTAAGAAAAAAAGGCGAACTGCAACAATTGGAATTTCATCTACTAAAGGATTGGCCAGAATTCGTTCCTGGAAAAATACCTTTCAAAATGTACCTTTTATTTTCAGGCTGTTAGCCTTAAGTTGTATCATAACTGCCATGGCCAGGCCACAGGTGAAATATGATGAACAAAGATCTGAAGGAGAGGGAATAGATATTATTTTGTGTATTGATGTAAGCGGCAGCATGACCGCACAGGACTTTACTCCAAGCAGAATGGAGGCTGCAAAAAAAGTGGCAGAAAACTTTGTGAATGGCAGACCTGATGACAGAATTGGGATTGTTATTTTTTCAGGGGAAAGCTTTACCCAGTGCCCGCTAACTACAGATCATGCTGTTTTGATCAACCAAATAGAACAGATCAGGAATGGACTTCTTGAAGATGGAACAGCTATTGGCTCAGGGTTGGCTACCAGTGTGGACAGGCTCAGAAACAGCAAAACAAAAAGTAAAGTTGTAATTCTCTTAACTGACGGGATTAATAACGGTGGCCTCATTGATCCATCAACTGCAATGGAAATAGCAAGAACTTTCAAAGTGAAAGTATATACGATTGGAGTAGGTACCGATGGCTATGCACCAACCCCCGTAAGCACGCCTTTGGGTATTGTTATGCAGAATGAAAAAGTAGCTATAGATGAAAAGCTTCTTAAAAATATAGCCGATCAAACGGGTGGAAAATATTTCAGGGCAACAGATAACAAAAGCCTGGAAAAAATCTACAATGAAATTGACCAGCTTGAAAAATCAAAGGTTGAAATAACCACCTTTCACCGGTTTACTGAAAAATTTTATCCCCTCGTTTTCGCGGCAATGGCCTTTCTATTCCTGGAAATACTTTTACGATTTACGGTTTTTAGAAAATTTCCTTAAGAAATATGGTTTTTGAATATGGTTTTTTCAATTCTTTAATTTTTCCAGGGAGCAATTACCGGAAGCATCTTTGAATTCGCTAAAATCCGTCTGCAAACTTGCTAACTTGCGTTCATGAACGCCCTCGTGTATAAATCTACCGGAAGCTGGTATCTAGTTAAAACCGAAAACGGACAAATATTCAATGTCCGGATAAAAGGGAAATTTAAAATTGACGATATAACTTCTACTAACCCGGTGGCAGTTGGTGATCGGGTTGAAATTGAGTTAGAGAATAACCTCGAAAATTCAGGTATAATTTCGAGTATTCTTCCAAGGGGGAATTATATAACCAGGCAATCCCCGCACAATAAATATCAGCATCACATAATAGCATCGAATCTTGATCAGAGTATTTTATTTGCTACACTGAAAGATCCTAAAACGTCACAAGGGTTTATCGACAGGTTCCTCGTAGCTTCTGAGGCATACCATGTGCCGGCAATTATTGTTTTTAACAAAAGTGATTTGTATAACAAAAAAGACCTGGAAAAACTGGAACATCTCAGGAGCATCTATGAGAAAAACGGTTACTCCGTATTGGTTATGAGTCTCGAAGACTTAACAGGAGTAGAACAAGTGAGATATTTGCTTGAAGATAAAACAACACTATTAAGCGGTCATTCAGGGGTTGGAAAATCCACTTTTATTAATCTCCTTTTTCCTGAACTTTCTTTAAAAACGCAGGATGTAAGCGGGTGGAGCGGGAAAGGATTGCATACTACAACTTTTGCAGAAATGTTTGATTTGCCTGGTGGAGGTAAAATTATTGATACCCCGGGCTTAAGGGAATTTGCCTTATTGGATATTGAAAAAAGTGAGTTATCGCATTATTTTCCTGAGATGAAAGCGTTGATTGCTAATTGCAGGTTCAATAACTGCATTCATATTGATGAGCCGGGATGTGCTGTGAAAAAATCAGTAACAGAAGGAAAAATTTCCGAAGACCGCTATATCAGTTATTTGAATATTCTGGGTTCTATCGATGAAAATAAATGGGCGACGTAGATTTATTCTTAAATAGAAAATCACCTGCTTTGCAGGTGGTTATGTTATATTTTGTTTTACATTATTTTTGTTAAAGTGATTAAGTCTTATAAATATCGGATTTACCCAAACAGGTTGCAAGTTGAATCTATTGAACACCAATTCAACCTCTGCCGATGGTTGTACAATACTGCTTTGGAACATCGTTTTACTGCTTATAAAAGCACTAATAAAAGTATCTCTTATCTGATGCAGGCAAACGAACTTTCTGGAATCAAAGAACAATTCCCTGAATTTG
>OCTA010000478.1_pt1 | contig 36905 bp, 26 predicted proteins | sample 1538991 | NCBI WGS metagenome assembly OCTA01 (sample SAMEA3539302, study PRJEB22396) | soil metagenome | biome: tundra; feature: field; material: soil | place: USA | collected 2010-05 | depth 0.15 m | reverse complement strand
CCTCCCTTTGTTAGGGACGCTCTGTTCCACTGCCAACAAGCAGTCGAGAAGGCGATGAAGGCTCTACTCACGTAGCACGACTCAGCCTTTCGGAAGACCCACAATCTGGAGGAGTTGGGAGAACTGTGCACACGGATAGATGGCACGCTCGCCCCAGCCATGGAAGACGTCACGCCTTTGACTGAGTATGCAGCAAGGTTCCGATATCCTGGCGCGCCCTGGGAGCCAACCTTGCAGGAAGCACAGGAAGCCATCGAAGTTGCGCGGACATTCGTCCACACCATGCTCAAGAGGCTACCCCCTCCCATTACCAACTCCGACGATCGTTCCAAAGACTCAATGGAATCTGAAACGTAGACACACCTCCGGCCCGATGGGTCAAAGTGTGGGTTTCAGATTGTCAGGCAGGTAAAGCCGCGAAGGGGCGAATTATTGCAGCCTCTGGAATGGAGGCAGGGGTTGAGCGGGCGGAGAACGCGAGGTGGAGAGTCAACTGCTGCTTACGGCCGGAACGAAACGGCGGCTGAAAATTGCGATCGCGATACCGGTCAGGCACCCGAATCCGTTTATGAACATGTCGCGGATTTCAAACCCTCTGCCGGGTATCAGCTTCTGGCCAAACTCCAAAGCCACGCCCAGCAGTATCATGGCGAGGGCCGCCAGCAGGGCGACGGGGCGGCGTTTAATGGCCAGAAGCGCCAGCAGCGCCAGCCAGGTGTAGGCGCAGAAGTGCAGGATCTTGGAGCCGACGGGCAGCAAGCCGATGGCGCGCATAGCCGGCGAACTGGCGGGCAGCAGCGAACCGCTTACTACCAAGAGAATGCTGAGGATCCAGAGAAGGTATAGCGAACGTGATGACATGTGGATGATGGGCTTCGAGGTCGAATCGACGATCTTAGTTAGGGCTGCTCGGATTTCGGGCCGGTGTCCCGGACAAGGTAGTATAGGATCGCCATGAAGCCAAGAATCCCCCCGCCCCAAAGGAGGACTTCCCGCCGCGTGCGCTCCCGGACCCGTCTGCGCTCTTCCGGCCGTTTCCGGGGAATGGACTGGATGCGCTCCAGTAAATTGGAAGTCTTCAGCAAGGACCGTGAGAGGCACTCGTGGCAGCGGTGCGGGTAAAAGCCGAAAACCGCGCAGAACCGCTCGATCGGGCCCGTCCTGCGGGACCGGCGGAGATGCTTGCTGCCGCACTTGGGGCAGATCGCCTCCCGCTGCTGCGGCTGCTGGGGCTTCGCGGGGGCCGGCGTCCTGATGCGAGATGGGGCCGGCCTGGAAACCACCGGCGGCTTGAGTTCCGGTACTGCCGGCGGATAAGTCTCGATCGTAAACTCTTCGTAACTGGCATCCGTTCGCATCTCGCCCGATGATTCGCGGAAAAAGAACCCGGCGCGAGTGGGTCGTTCCGATTCGCGCCGAATAACCAAAGCGACCTGAAATGTAGCATCGAAATAGCGGGAATGGATTTGCAGATCGCGCTCGGAGAGAAAGATCCGGCTGCGGATGTGGGAGTGATACCAGCCGAGGGCCAGCAGACCTTTCAACTCCGGGTCTGTGGTGGGGGCCACAATGAGCTGTGCCAGACGTTTCTCATCGTTCTCCGTAAGAACAAACCCGGGGCCCATGGCATGCTCGCATTGGAGTGGCTTCGCAGCAAGGATCTGAATGCGATCAGGCTCGTGGATACCGAACAGGACACCGCCTGTTTCCAGTTTGCCGCGATGAGCCTTGTAGGCTTGCTCCACCTCCCGGCGGACCTGCTCGAGTACTGCGGAGGAACACTCCATCACGAAAGCACACTGCGGGAATCTCCAGGTTTTGGAGGGAGAACCGGGAACGCCCAGTAATTCCTCTCCGCTCATCTTATCCACGGTAGTATTGAGCATAGGTCGATTCGGCATTGATTGAGATTCAGACGCACACATCGCACGCCGTAGGGCGATGGCAGTCATGGGACGCCTTTCACGCAGGCAAGAGTTTTACTCGCGAACAAGGCAGTGGGCCTGTACAGCTTGACTGAACAGGACATCCACGATACGTTCGGCGGCGCGGCCGTCCCACTTCTCGGGAATGGCCCCCGCGCGGGCATGGCCACCTAGTATCCAATCCGCTTCTCGCACGATCCGTTGCGGATCGGTTCCGACAAGCACGTTGGTCCCGATCTCGCATGTGATCGGACGTTCGGTGTTCGGGCGCATGGTGAGACAGGGCACTCCTAACACGGTCGTCTCCTCCTGAATGCCGCCGCTATCGGTTAGAACCATGCGGGCGCTGGCAACCAAGCTGAGAAACGGAAGATAGCTCATCGGTTCCACGGCTCGGACACCAGAATGCAGTTCGATGCCGTTCAGCCGCGACGCAGTACGGGGGTGCACGGGGAACACAACCGGGATACGATCACCGATAGCATTGATTGCTCCGAGTATGAGGGCCAGACTGTCCGGCGAGTCCACGTTGGCCGGACGATGCAAGGTGAGGACCGCATATTGCCCTGGTGTTAAACCGTCTGGCAGCGGGAGTTGACGGGCTCGGCCGATCTGCTGGCGCAGAGTATCGATCATAGTGTTACCGACGAAGTGGATTCTCGCGTCGGCGACACCTTCTTTTCTCAGGTTCTCGACCGCCGCCGCGTCGGTTGTGAACAAAAGGTCGGAGATGGCATCGGTGCAAAGGCGGTTGATCTCTTCCGGCATGGACATGTCCCGTGAGCGCAGTCCGGCTTCGACGTGAGCGACGCGGACGCCCAGTTTCTTGGCGGTGAGGGCGCAGGCGACCGTCGAGTTCACGTCTCCGACGACGATCACCCAATCGGGACGATGTTCCTGGCAAGCCGGTTCAAAAGCCATCATGATGCGCGCGGTCTGCTCGGCATGCGAGCCTGAACCCACCTCTAGGTTGATGTCGGGTTCGGGAAGGCCGAGGTCGCGGAAGAAGTCGTCCGACATGTTTCGGCTGTAGTGCTGGCCGGTGTGGACGAGCAACACATCAGCGGAATGCCCGTTTCGCCGCGAGAAGAACGCCCGCTGAATGGGGGCGATTTTCATGAAGTTGGGCCGGGCGCCGGCGACCAATAGACATTTCATTGGGGACATCCGGAATGAGACGAGAATTGCACGGAGCTTCAGCCAACGGCTGAGAAGGAAAAGCGGTCCCGGGTTTCTATGGCGCGCTTTATTAAATGCACGCTCGGACTGTAGTCGAGCACCATCTCCTTCAAGGCCACAACCAGTCGGCTCGCATCGCGCGCATCGCAGATCTCTCGGAGGCACTCGATCCAAGTCAGCATGTCACCTTCCGGCATGCCGTTGCCTGCATAGATACAGACCTTCTCATGTGCGGTGGAGGCCGTACCCTCGAGCATCGTACTCGTCTCTTCATACAGCTTTTCGCCAGGACGAATGCCGGTGAATTCAATCTTGATGTCTTCATCCGGCTTCAGGCCTGACAGGAAAATCAGGTTTCTCGCCAAATCGACGATCTTGACGGGTTCTCCCATGTCCAGGACGCAGATCTGGCCGCCCTTTCCGATGACTGCAGCTTGCAGCACTAGTTGGCACGCCTCGGGTATGCTCATGAAGAAGCGCCGCATGTCCGGGTGCGTCACCGTTACCGGTCCGCCCGTCGCGATCTGCTTTTTGAAGGTGGGAATCACGCTTCCGTTCGAGCCGAGCACGTTGCCGAAGCGCACAGCCACGTATTTGGTGCGCCCGTTTTGTAAGGCCAGAAGCAGCAGTTCGCCAACGCGCTTGGTAGCGCCCATGATGTTGGTTGGACGCACAGCTTTGTCGGAAGAGATCATGACGAAGTCTTCGACGCCGTAATCGGACGCTGCTACGGCCACATTGTATGTCCCGAATACGTTGTTTTCGATCGCCTCAAAGATGTGCGTCTCCATCATTGGGACGTGCTTGTAGGCGGCGGCATGATAGACTACCGATGGCGAATATTGGCGCAGCACATCGTTCAGGCGGGTCCGATTCTGTATGCTCCCGATCTCGGGGTAGAAGGCCATTTCCGGAAAGACTTGGCTCATTTCGCGGTCGATTTCAAACAAGGGTGATTCGGCAATTTCGAATCCCACGATCGCGGCGGGGCGGAAGCGCGCGATCTGGCGGCAGAGTTCCGAACCGATGGAACCGGCGGCACCTGTGACGAGCACGACTTTGCCTTCCAGGGAGGCGCGGATCTGCTCTTCTTCGAGGCGCACGGGGGTGCGACCGAGGAGATCTTCGACGGCAACTTCTCGGATTTGCCCCGCCAGCCCACGCTCCTCAATCACATCGCCCATGCCTGGTACGGTTTTGCACTCCACTCCGACCGCGTGGCAGTGTTTCAGAATCCGGGTCATCGCTGCGCCCGTAGCCGAAGGTATGGCGATCAGAATGATGTCGATGTTGTGTTTTGTTACCAGTGCCTGGACTTGTTCGCCTCCTCCGAGCACCCGTGTGCCAAGAATGTGTACGCCCTTCTTGTCGGGCCGGTCATCCAAGAACCCCAGCACCCGGTATGGCAGCTTCGGATTCTTCTGAGTCTCTTTGAGGAGAGTGACACCCGCATCGCCCGCGCCATAGATCAGCGTGTTCTTTTTCGCAGTGCCGTTACGCCCATAAGACGTCGCTTCTGCAGTCAAGCGCACGACCATGCGAACCCCCGCGGTGCCGAGGAAACAGATCATCAGATCAAGCAGGTAAATCGATCGCGGGAATCCGACCGGTGCGAAGAAAAGGATCGCTACACAACTTAGTACCGAACCGGCGAAGTTGCCGGCCGCGATCCGCAAGAGATCGGAGATCGAGACGTATCGCCACCAACCGCGGTCGAGGTTCGCAACGCGGAACACGGCGATTTTGACTACGATCCAGATGGGAAGCGCGTAAGCCAGGTGCCCCAGATATGCGGGCGGCATTCTGAGGTCGAACCGCAGCAGAAACGCCAGCAAGCCCGAGAGCGCAAAAATCACGATCTGCGCCGCCCACACGACTGCGCGGTGAATTGTCTTCAGTCTCTCAACGAATCCCGACGCTCTATGCACCATCTGCTCCTCTGCGGCTCAATCCTTAACGGCCCGCCTTTGCGGCGAACTTGCCGGACTCTGCATCGTCTCCTTCGAAGGCTGTGAGTCGAGCATACGGCTCTTGTTCTTCGGCTGAGAGCGTAACTTCTGCGGCAGGCGCTTCCCGGCCGGCGTCGTACCGTGATGCAGTGTAAACCAACGGGACAATGGCGACTAGGGCGAACAGAGATCCTGCCGCGGGCCAAATACAGGCTCCCCACGCAAGCGGGAACAACCAAGCTGCATTGACCGCCGCGATCATCAACGTCACTTTCGAATGGCTGCCCCAGCGCTTGGCGGCGTGCTGATAGGCGTGACTGCGATGCGCCTGATACCATTGCTTTCCGGAGACCAAACGACGCATGAGCGTTAACGAGGCGTCCACAATGAACACGGAAAGCAGAATGAGCCATGGCCAGAGTAACCACGGTCGTTGCTTGGCGCTTGAGACAGCTAGAACACCGAACACAAATCCCAAAAATCCGCTGCCCACGTCGCCCATGAAGACCTTCGCCGGTGACCAATTCCACACCAGAAATCCGGCGCTGGCAGCCGCCAGCATCAGTGCGCTCTGCGACAAACCTTCGAGTCCGCTCCGCGCCAACAACAGTGCGCTCAACATGCTCGCGCAGATCGCCTCCAGCCCAGCAAGGCCGTCTATGCCGTCCATGAAATTGTAGAGATTGATCATCCAGGCTATTCCTATCAGACAGACAAGATCGCCGATCCAACCCCAGTTCCAAACGGCCCAACCGAGATAGAGCGGCGGCGCGCCTCGCAGCATCCATAGGGCCCATATCGAGGCAAGGAAATGTATCGCGATACGAAAGCGCGCGGGCAACTTGAAGCGGTCATCAAGGGCGCCGGTGAGTGCGACAGCGAACCCGCCCCCGACCAGAGCCGCAGCCAATCTCGCATCGATCACGGCGCGCCAACCGGCAAAAAGGACGAACATCAGAAAGGTGATCACCAAGCCTGCGCCACCGCCGCGCGGCGTCGGTACGGTATGAGAGCTGCGCGCCTGGGGAAGGTCCAGTATTCGGTGCCGGGAGCCGTAGGAGAGAGCCCATGCCGTTAGCGCCGTCGAACCGCCAAACAGGGATATCAGGGCGCAGATGAACAGCAATCGTGGATGCACAGGATTATCAATCTCCGCTCGGGAGGTTCAAACCAGCCGGCCGCCTTACGCCATCAAACCCAGCGCCCTCAGTTCCTGAGTGGCGCCATCGGCGAAAGAGCGCGCACTATATCCAAAATCTTCGGCGGCCTCGGCAAATGAGAATGCCTTGTGCTCGTTTAGCCGCAAGACCTGTTCGCGCCTTAGTGGGACAGGCAAGGGCAGTTTCTCCAAGAGTGCAAGGCTGCCGGCGACGGCTTGGGCCGGCAGGTGAATCTTGCACACGCGACGCCGCAACAGCCCGCAAAGTGCGTCGATGATCTGGTTGTAGGTCAGCGGCGTACCACCGGGCAGATTGTACACCTTACCCGCAGCGCGCTCCGAGAACAGCGATTGTACAATCGCGTCCGCAACATCCTCAACGTAGACCGGCTGCTGCAGGTATTGGCCGCTGCCGAAGACCGGAATGACGCGCCACCGGCGCAAATAACGGATCAGCCGGCAAATGTTGCGGTCCCGGGCGCTTCCGTAAATCATGGTGGGACGTAGAATGGTGTAGCCCAATCCGCTACGCCTCACAGCATCTTCCGCAGCCAGACGTACTGCCTTGCTCGACGCATCCAAAGTCGTAAAGATCGCCGTCGTGCTGACGAAGACGGCCCGCCGAATCCCGGCTCGCACTGCGGCGTCGACGATAGCCGGAGCGTCACCAAATCCGAGGGAAGCGATATTCACCAAAGCTGAACAGCCGTCAAAGGCACGATCCAGGGAGGCGGTAGCCGCAAAATCTCCCTCGACGAGCTCGATTTGGTCCAAAGGAAGCCCGCGGGTAATGCTGGTGGCCCGAACCAGACAACGCACCTGGGTACCCTCCCGCAACAGGCGTGGCACCACGTAGGACCCCGTGAAACCTGTTCCGCCAGTGACCAGTATTTTCACAAGTACGACCGGGGATTACTCTGATCCAGCCGCGAAGGCGAGGCGGGTCCTGCTGCGTTTCTGGTGAAACTCTTCCGTCGCCGCTTTGAGGACATCAAGGTAGCTCTCCGCCTGCGACCGGCGCGAGTAACGATCGATTACGCACTGGCGGCCGCGCTCGCCAAGAGCGCGCAACATAGATGGATTCCGGTACATGCCCAGAAGCGCGTCGGACATCGCGCGGCTATCCTCGGGCGCCACCACAATCGCCCCGCCTGATCTTGTGAGGATGTCGCGGGCCTCCCCTCGCACACTACCCAGAATCGGTTTTCCCATCGCCATGATTTCGAACATCTTGGACGGAATGAAGGCGTCGAAGAGCGGAATGTTGCGGAGCGGCACCAGACAAACGTCGGCCAGGGCATAGAATTTCCTGACTTCTTCCTTACCGACCGCATCCAGAAACCGAACGTTGGTGAGCTGTTGTTCTTGAGCCTTACGCACCAGACTCCGCTTTTCGGCGCCCTCTCCGACGAAGAGAAACTGAATCTCCGGGACTTCTGCCAGCCGGCGAGCCGCTTCCAGCACTTGTGCCAGACCGTGCGAAATCCCGTGAGCACCGATATAGACTACGGTGAACTTGTCCTCCAAGCCCAGACGCCGGCGGAGTTCGACGGGCGGTTCCGTGGGTTTCCAGAAGTTCACGTCGGCGCCATTGAGAATTGCCGATACCTTGCACTCCGGCACGCCGCGGTCAATCAGGTTGCGACGGAACTCGGAGGTGACGGTCACGATACGCGTCGCCCGGCGGTACAAAGCCATTTCCAAACGCTCCAGCAAGCCGATGAGCAACGGGTTACGCAACAGTCCCAGATCCACGAATATGGCCGGCCAGAGGTCGCGCACCTCCATGACGAAGGGAATGCGTTTGCGCCATGCCGTGTGCGCCGCTGCCATAGCCGCAAAGAACGTTGGAGAAGTCCCGATCGCGACGTCCGGCGCCGCGACGTGCCGGTTGCTCAACAGCAGGGCAGCCGGCAAGTACGAAGCATGTCCGATCGTCTTCTTTATGAATCCCTGATTCGGCGTGACATAGGTCCAGTGGCGGTGCACTTGAATGCCATCAAGCCTCTCTCCCATGTAAAGGCCTGAGGAATAGCCCGGATACAGTTCTCCCTTAGGGTGGTTAGGCAAGCAGGTGACCACTTGAATCTCATGCCCAAGCGACAACCACTGCTTCGAAAGATCGTAGATCCGGGCGGACGGGGCCCCGATTTCCGGCGCGTAATAGTGGGAATAGTAGGCAATCCGCATTTCATTCCCCGTTCACGTAATTCAGCGTCCAGGCAAAGATATTCATGAGAGCGGAATCTCCGTGCTGAATGTTACTGGGCAATCCCCTCGGTAGCGGCCGACAATCGTCCGGTTGGGAATGGACTCCGCAAAAGTAGGGTAGAAATGCGTATCCTCCACGTCGCGTGTTAGGCGGGTGTCGAAGAGGATATCCACCGAAGCCGTAGGGTGCACGTGAAAGAACAATTCAATTTCATGCGGCCCGCGGCCATCCAGAGTGTCTGTAACTGCGAGACGGTCCCGATAAAGATCGAGGCGGCGCCGGTGCGTAACGGCGTTTCCTAGACGTTGATAGCCATCGTGAGCGGCTTCGGCCCAGGTTTGGCCATCCGTGCGAATACCAAATGGCCGGGCACGCCGCGCTACCCGGAACGCACTCCAGACTTCGGATTGGTCACAGCCATCCACGCGGACGGCGTTGTGGGCGGATGTGCCTCGCTGCCACTGGCGGTTAGAACCGCTGTCGTAAGTGGAAATGCCGGAGTTGACCAGCCGCCGCGTTCCCCTGTGTGACAATTCGAACGACAGTGTGTCGGCGTGGGCATGGGCGGGCTGGTAATCCGGCCCTATGGGCCCGGCATCGAACAGGACAGCCGTCGTGTCATTTTCCAGCCGGATGTACCCGCTGTCCGACAGCGGCAACTGAATAGCCTGAATGCCTAAACGGGCGGCATAGTCGAACAGTAGCGCCGGTTCGGGCGCCACGCCAAGTACAGAGTCGTTGAAGAACGAGATCTGCCCGTCGGGATGCAGCATCTGCTTCAGCCATCCAGACATTTTTGCAGCCACGGGCGACCAGTCTGGAAGCAGGTTGGGATAAGCGCGGGAAAGGTTGATCAAATCGAGTACGTCTTCGAAGATCAGTGAGTGGTACATTGGGCTGCGCTCGAAGTGTCCACCGTCGGCAAGGACTTGCTCCGCCATTTCGCGCTTCAAGACCTTGAGTCCTTTATGCAGCCACGCGCCTCTTTCGAAGAAACAGCCGGCGAAAACCAGGGCTTTGGCGTTTACGAATAGGTGATTCGCGAGCAGGTGATACTCAAGGCGGCGCGCCAGCCAGTCGGCCTGGCACGCCAGGCTTTGCCGGATTTCCGGAGCGGCGATGGCACCGGCCAGGATCCACTTGATCCAGTTCGCGATGCGCAGCGACATCGGGTACGGGTCCCAGCCGGCGCCCCGGCCTGGCGGATTCCGAGTAATCCACCTCCGCACCATTTCTTCGTTCGGACGTGTGTGGTAATGTAACGTGTATTCCTGCAGGCGGCACGATTGCAGCAACGGAACTGGCTGGTAGCAGACTGGCTGCACCCAGACTCCGTTCAACTCCCGCGTCGGTGGCTGTGGGTGCCTAGTGTGCCGGGGCAACCTGCGGAGGATCCGGTTGTGGACCTGAATAGCCTTCAGATGACGCATGGTTTGCCAATAGAGGCTAAGCTGAGCTGTGATCACGAGACTAGGCAACCTGCAGAGCGGTCCTTGCGACCTCAATCAGCTCTCGAAGGGGAATTGGTGCAGGTCTCCCATCTCGAATGGCGGCGAAGAAGGCAGATAACGCCGCCCTGTGCCCCTTATCCTGCCGCCAGAGGTTCATGGTGCGGAAGCCACGCCAGCCGTAACCGGTGAGCCTGCGGAAATTGTCCAACTGGAGGATACGGCCGCCGCAGAATATTTCGAGCCGTTCCTTCGGAAAGGACTTATGCCCGTTGGCAAGGTAGTGCACCGAACCAGTAGATCCGTCGGCGAAAGCCAGACTGATCGCGACCGTATCCTCGCTCAGTCGGACGAATCTGGTGGACAGGATGGCGGAGCCTGCCAGGTGCCGCATTAGATCGATATAGTGGCACGCCTCGCCGATGATCCTTCCACCGCCCCGTGCGGGGTCTTGCGCCCAATGATCCACCGGGATGGCCCCGGCGTTCACCGTCATGATCATGGCCTTCGGCTCGGGCGATCGTTTCAGTAACTCTTGCACTTTAAGGATGTGCGGGGCGAACCGGCGATTGAAGCCCACCATCAGGATGGGGCCAGCGGAAAGCGCAGAGCATACTGCTTCGATTTCGTCTAATTCTTCTAGCTTGATGGCCAGTGGCTTTTCGACAAAGACATGGTTGCCAGCCCTAAGCGCCTCGCAGACCAGTCGGGCGTGGCTGTCATGCCGGGTCGCTATGATGACGGTGTCCACCGCTGGGTCGGCCAGCACTGCGGCGGTGTCTGTGGTGGCGGTGGCAAAGCCGAATTTCCTAGCGGCGTGAACTGCCGCGAAACCCTTATTGTCTGCAACGGTAACGAGACGCGCGCCGGACTCGCGAATCGCGGGAAGCAGCATCCTGAAGGCATGCTGCCCGGCACCAATCACAGCCACGGACGGCTGGCCGATGGGTTCGCCGCCTTTTGCCGGCGTGCCGATGCGAGTTGCCCTGGCGAGAATAGCGGTGTCAGTCTCGGTGGGGTATTCGAGCAGCACACCGAGGTGCGGCTCTTTGCCTAGGATCACCTGGTAGGCTGCCTCCGCGCGCTGGAACGGAAAGCGATGCGTAATCAGGGACGCGGCGTCGAGTTTGCCTTCGGCCATCAACTGGAGCACAGCTTCGAAGTTGCGCTGAGCGGTCCAGCGGACGAAGGGCAACGGGTAATCCTGGCCGCCTTCGTAGGCGGCATCATAACGGCCTGGTCCGTACGAGCACGAGACCTGGAAGGTGAGTTCTTTCTTGTAGAAATCGTCGCGAGAGAGTTCGAGGCCGGTGACTCCGATAAGAACGATACGGCCCCGCTTGCGGCACATCTCGGCGGCCCGATGGACGGGCTCGCTGCTGCGGGTGGCGGCGGTAATCAACACGCCGTCGATCAGCACGTCGCCGGAGAGGGGTTCGGCGCCGAATGAGGCACCCAGTTCCAGCCGGCTCGCATCGGGATCGATGCCGATGACCCGGCAGCCGTGGGCACGGAGGATCTGAACCGAGAGCAGGCCGATGAGGCCGAGACCCATGACGGCGAAGGTCTCGCCGAGCGCCGGTTGCGCCAGACGAATGCCTTGCAGGGCGATCGCGCCGAGGACAGTGAAAGCGGCGACATGGTCCGGGACGATGTCCGGGATCTTCGCGCAGAGGTTTTTAGGGACGCAGACAACTTCAGCGTGTGGACCGTTGCAGACCACGCGGTCGCCGGGGCGGAACCCTGTGATTCCGTCGCCAACTTCGAGAATGACCCCGGCGTTGGAGTAGCCGAGTGTTACGTGCTGATCGAGCTTCGCGCGGACAGATTCGATAGTAGCCTGTAGACCGTCAGTCCAGACCTTGTCGAGAACTATGCGGACCTTTTCGGGCTGCTGCCGGGCCTTGTCGATCCAGCTGGCACGGCCGAATTCGAGCAGCATTCGTTCCGTGCCGGAAGAAATCAGACTGGCGCAGGTGCGAATCACGATTGAGCCCGGAGCGGCGCCTGGGCAAGGGACGTCATCGAGAGTCAGATGCCCCCGGTTTAGATCTTCAAGTACTTGTTTCATCTGGATGGAGCACCCTGGACCTGCGCCAAGGCAGGAGTTTCCAGGCAGCCCTCACTGATTTCCGAGACGACGAAACGGAGTTTGCCGGAGGTGCCGCGCTCGATACTGTTCATATACTCGATTTGAATGGATGCCGACTCTCCAAGGCGGAGACGCGTCTCGTGCAACAAGCGCTGCTCATCGACGGGTCCGTAACCGTTGCCCCGCACAATGCGGTAAATCAACTCGCCCGGCCTCACTTGATAGATCTGCGCCTCTCGGATGCGCACCAAATCCTTGAAAATATGATCCATGCGTCCAACGCGGACGCCGTTGCGCAGTATCACGTAGTCTTCCTGCCGCCCGTCCACGCGTTCCACCAGGCGCCCGGGACGGTTGCAGGGGCAGGTTTCATCGAGCAAAGTGACGACATCGCCCACGTCATAGCGCACCAACGGAGTCGCCGGGTTGGAGAAATTAGTTCCGACTACGTGGTAGCTTCGGCCATCGCCCATAGGGAGGAACTCAACCGCGGCAAAGTCTTCATCTACGTGAAGCCGCCCCCGTTCGCATTCGGAAATGTTGGCCACGCCCTCCGCCATCCCGTAGTGTTGCTTCGGTCTGGTCCCAAACGCCAGGCGTATGGTCTCGGCCTGATGCGGCAACAGGTTCTCCGCTCCGGTCGTAACCCAGCGCACCTGGTAGCCAAGGCCGGCCGGCGTATCCAGCAGGTATTTGGCGAGGAGGACCAGCAGGGATGGGTAACCGTGCAACCACGGCGGTCTTCGCCGTCGCAGTTCGCCGACATAAGCCGGGAGGTTAGCCGGACTCATATGGTAACCGCTGAAAATAACCTGCCGACCTGGATAGTTTACCCGCCAAAAGGGCGGACTGTGCTGGGAGACAGGAACTACGGATCTCCCGGCGAGGTACCCACACCAAGTGCCTAAGTCAATACCGTGCCAGCGGCGGTAGCGCCACCAAACGGCCCATTGTTCCCGTTCTGCATCGCCGGTAGCGCTGAAGGTAAGACCAGCGCCGGTGGTACCGCTGGTGTGCTCGACGATAGTCGGACCGAGCGATAGGCCCCTTGGTGTCAGTTCTTTCCGGTGGTCCTGAACTTCACGCTTGGTTAGGATAGGAAGACCGGACAACTCGTGCAGTCCTTGAATGCGAGCGGCGTCGCAGCAGGCCTCCCGAAATCGCCGCTGGTAAAACGGCGTCTTGACCGCGACATCGCGCAGAAATGCTGCCAGGCGCCTATCGCGGAACTGTCGACACCGTTCATCGCTCCACTCCCCCCGGGCTTCCACCTCGCGCAGCGTCCGGAAAAACTTGGGATTGTACCGTCTCCGCTGAATTCGACAGCCTTCCGCGCTGCAGGCCAGATTCTGCAGGCTTGCCGGCAAGCGGCTGTACAGATCTCGCGACCATGTCATAGGCACGGAATTCCAGAGTTAAGGTTTAACCCAGGCTGCGTACTGCGTACGGCCAATTTGAATAATCTCGTCAGAAGGCACAGTATCCAGAACCGCGCGTGTTACGTCCGCATAATCGCCATAATTTCCAAAGTCGTGCCACAACACCCATCCACCGCTGGATGCCATTCGGATCGCATTAGCGCTGTCCTGCTTGGCCGCCTCGTAGTGATGGGCTCCATCGACGATGACCATGTCCATCTCGTTCCAGAAGGGCGAAAAATCGAATTCCATGGAGTTGCCGAACAATTGCCGGATCTTCGCCTCTTCCGGCGTACCTCGATAGTCGGCCCCGGTCTCACTGCTGGCGATGATATCATCGTCCGCATCGCATACACATCGTCGAAACTCGTCGCGTTCATTGGGTGGCAAATCCAGCGTGTAGACGACGGCGTCGGCGCCCGAGTTCATCGCCAGTATCCTGGTAGTTCTTCCGCGAAAAGTGCCGATTTCAAACATCCGCTGCGGCTTCTTGGCCTTCGTGATCACTGCCACGCTCATCAACTCGCCCGGGTCCGTGATGATCCCATGTCCCGGGCTGAAGGGTATGCTCACGTCCATCGACTGGATATCGGAAAACAACTCCTCCAACTCACGGCTTTGCCAGAGGTCTTTCTTGGCCAGAGAGACGAACTGACGATAACAGAGGCCGGGCCAGGTTCTGATGGCCGCGGGACGGTTCAGCCACAGCCGGAATGACAGAACGGACATAGTCTCCGTCATGCCGACTATCTGCCTCAGGCGTTTGTTTTTGCTGTTTAGCACGTTTTGGCACGTTCCGGCTTGCCGGGTTCTGTTTCAATGTGCCTTTTCCAGCCGAAGTGCGGCTCGAAGTGAAAGGTAGAGTGAAAGGGGATATCCGGCAGCAGGGCGTTCCACTCGGAGTTGTTGCTCACCACGCGCACGTCACGCCAGTCCCAGTCTGCGATTGGAAACTGCCGGCATCTGAAAGCCTGGCGCACGATCGGGATACGGTCAGGGTCGAGCCCCATGAGACAGGCACAGGCGGCATCCACGCTGGCCGGGTTCACACCGAATGCGATCACACCCGCCGAAACAGGATCCGGGTTCATCGGCCCCCGGCCTTGTCCCCCGATAATGCCGTCGACGACGATAAGGTGTCGCTTTCTAGCCGACGCTACCGGCGCGCGCATCGTCCCGTCGGGATTTCCATAGAGGAGCACCTTATTAAGGTCGAGACACATCCGCCACACTGTGTCATTCCCCCACCAGTTTCCGCTTCGAATGACCTCCTCGGTATCGCCGAAAATCTGTCGCCCGCTACGGCGTGAATGGCGATGCAGCCACGTCCCGACCCGCGGGAGACTTAACGAGAGCCGCCGCAGCCGCCGGACCGCACGCCGCTCGATGATGTGCTTCCAGCCTTGATCCGGGGATTCATCCCCACGGAACGATCCGGCGGCTTCGGTGTGGTGCGGAAGCCAGTTTTTGTCGCCGTTAATTCCCACCAAATTCTTGAGACTGACCGTGATCCCCGCTTTCTTGTGAGTCTTCAGTTTTGGGAGGCTGACAACAACATCAGCCTTGATTGCCGACCCCGACACTAGATACTCATGGCGGCCTCCGGAGTGATGGCGGTTCACCTCGCCGTCGTCGTAGTCCGCTCCATAATAATGGCCGCTACCGCGGTGATCGGCAAATTCACTGCTGTTAGCCAAATCGTATTTGATGTAACCGTCGCAATCGCCGGCTAGCGATCTCCGCCCGACAATCACGCCCCCGTGGTTTTGCCACTCTTCCTTGCGGAGGTCGATGAAATCGAAATCCAGCCCCAGCTTCCGATAGAAATCGCGTATCGCGTCCAGTTGAAGCACGGCGCTCAGCGCACGAAATGAAGAGTCAGTTTGGGGTGCGTCCGCCACCCGGATTTTGCCTTTGTCTCCGAGAGCCTTCCAGACGTAGTCTGAAATTGCACGAATCACGCTACCGTGTGTAACAACGTAACGCCATCCATTAGGATCACGGGGGTGAGACTCTTTTACGAAATTGGGTTTCAGAAGAACCATTTCCCCGGGCCGGATCAGTTCCTGAAGCGGGTTCCAGAAACGCGTACCGTAATTCGGCGTATCCAAACCTGCCAACCGCAAGCAATTCCGGACAGCTCCGTATACCAGATTTGGGCTTGTACCCATCGCAGACGACGGACGCTCGGGGTAATCCTCGTGCGGGGAAAAAGGTCCGATCTCAGGATAGTCGGCGCCTGGAGACGACCAGACGCTCACTTCACGATCCATATCCACGTTGAGCCTTTCACAATTCCGCTCCCGAAGTCGAGAGTGAGTCCCGTTTTTGGATCCACCTACTGCAAGGCCTCATGCGCTCCTCCATGGGCGTTTGCGAACGGAGCCCACTACTTCGGCCAGCAGGGTGGCATGATCCCTCCATGTCCAGCGCTGTGCCACCGTCGGTCCGCTCACCTGGAGGCGGCTACGATAAGCTTCGTCATTGATTAACCTTTTCAGCCGCACGGCCAGATCCGTAGCGTCCCCCGGGCGGAAAAACTCGGCGACGCCGCCCGAGACCTCCCGGAAGACCGGGATGTCCGATGCGAGGACCACCTTGGCCCGCATGAGTCCCTCCACAACACCTAAACCGAAGCCCTCGTAGATGCTGGCGAACAGCAGCACGCGAGCATCTCCGACCATGGTTCGGAACTCTTCCCGGGGAACCCGGTTCAGAACAGAAACGTTAGCCGCGACACCGTTCTCACGGGCGATTGATTCCAGTGGTTGACGGTTCGTATCGTTGACTCCGGTGATCACCAATTGCACCTGCTCGTATACATCGGGCTCCGACGATCGGAGTTCCGCCAATGCCCGGATGCCCAGTTCGGGACACTTATGCGGCCCGTAGCACCCCGTCTGCAGTATCAGAATACGTCGTGATTGCGACGATGATGGACACACGGTCAGCGGCTCAGGATCCACGGCCAGAGGTACAACCGTAATGTCAGCCGGCGAGCAATACCGGCGTTTCACCAACTCGTCGGCTATGGCACGGGTCCACACGACGATGTGGTCGGCGCGGCGAATCGCGGCGGGTACCAGTCTTTTCAAAATGCGCGTGCGCACTACCTTATGGCGCGGAAGCGCCTCACAATAGAAATGATCAACCAGGTCTGGCACCGTAAGGACACTCGGCCTGTCCATCCACGGCATCAGGTTGAAGGGGAACAGGACAGCGTCCGCGCCCCATTTCTGCGCCAGCCGGTTGATGGTCTGGTGTTCGAACAAAATTCGGCCGGGACTCGTGGCCGGCGGCCGCACCACAACAGGTTCGAGATTCCCCGCGATGCGTTCAAGCCAACTGCAAGTCGCTGGCGCGCAACAAACTCCAATTGTTCCAACGTGGTTAGCCGCGTTGAGACCGCGAAGCAGGCCTTCAATGTAGACTTGTCCTCCAAGGGTACGGCCGAGCGCCATCCTCGTCAGTGAAATCAGTACCCTCATCAAGAAGACTGCCTGCTGAGTCCTTCAGCCCAACCCGGGCACGTACCGCGTTCCGCCGTCAAATCGGCCAGGATGCTCCAATACGCATCCGCTATTGCCGGTGTCCGAAAGCCAGCAAGGAATTCCTCTATCACTGCTCCACCGGTCGCCGACCGGCGTTCCTCGACGAACCGAAAGACCTCGTCGACCACCTCGGCCGTGAGTTCGCGGCTTTGCAGTACATTCCGCACATTCGGATATTGGCTTAGAAACTCAAGCGAACTGTCCTCGCCACTTACAGCGAGGTTTACTATCGGCTTACCTGTGCTCACGTACTCGACGAGCTTACTCGGGACCTGGTACGTTGTGTCGTTGCCAATATTCACTAACACATCGGCGCTCTGCATCGCGCCGAGAGCGGTTCTGCGGTCCACTACGCCGTGAAGGAATAGCCGCTTGTCCACAAGATGTTTGTAGGGAGCGAAGTACTCCGCACAATCATGAATGCTGCCAATGAGATGCAGTTCCAGCAGCCCTTTTGGGTCCTGTTCGCAGAGCGTGGCGAACAACCGCAATAAGAACGCCGGATTTCTAACCCCGCGATACAGGGTTCCGACAAACACCAAACGCAGCCGCTGCTGCCCGGCGGGGAATATCGCTTGGGGCGGACTGCCATCTCCAGGAATGGATAGCAGGGGTGGAATGACCCGCAGCTTTGCCGAGGCTTCGGGAAACAGACTGGCGTACTTCGCTTTCGCTCCAGCAGTCGTCACCGTGATCGCGTTCGTCCGCCGGAAAATCGACTGCTCACAACGGAAATTCAGCCGGTCATAAAAACGGAGGTTGTTCAACGGCGTCTGGTTTAGGTAGCAAAACGGGTCGCCGACGTCCAACAGCCACGGGATATCGAGATGCTGCCGGTTCAGCACAAGTCCAACCAAGTGCGGTGTAAACGGGTGGGAGACTGTGATCATTGCCTCACATCCCTCAAGCAGTGCCCGGGCTTTCCACAAAGCTGGAAAAAGCCACAAGCAGGCGTGGTCTGGCCAGTATAGACGACGCCAGGTCAGGTCGTGCACGGCCTTCAGGATTGCTGATACACGGCCGCTAGCTCCGCTTCGCCGCTTGTCTCCCGGATCACGTTCGACCTCTCGGGGCGCACCGGCGCCGGCCGATCCGAAGACCAAGGTCCGCATGGTCTCACTGATCGCACCACCAACCCGGTGCACCGACACGCCATCCATTCGCTCGAAGCGAGGGAGGGACGGGTGCCAAGCTGTCACGATCTCGACTGCATGTCCTTGCGCCGCCCACCGCCGCGCGATCGCAGTCCACCGGAAGGATCGCGGAGAGATGACCGGCTCGTAATAGTAGGCAATCAGAACGATGCGCATACCTGCTGCTTTCGTACCGCAGGGGCCGCCCGCCTGGTCGCAGGCCCCGTGGCGGTGCGATGTGGCCGTGCGGCGAGGCCCACGATAATCCAGAATAGCGACCCGTTCACGGGCTCGTATTCAATGGGATATGTGAATGTGTACAGGGACAAGATAAGAACGCAAATCATCAGCGCCGCGCCTAGCTCGTCTCTCGGAAACTCGCGAAGCAGGCCGCGAATCGTACTCTTCACAACGAGAATGTAGATGGCCAGCAATAGCACTCCGCCCACAAAATAGATTTCCGACATTCCATTATGGGGCTCAATCACTTGCTCGCTGCTCCACGTCAACGCTGCCGTGCCAGCCGCACCGTAGCTGCTGCCGATCACGACATCCAGCGCGTAAAACGGACTGGATTCGGCGGCAGTGTCCAGGCCGGACAGTGTCTTATCAATGACTCTTTCCCGGAGGTCTTCCAATACTTCATGCTGTGTGTCCTGGGTTCCGCCGGTGCCCAGAAAAGCCTCTTCTGTGGTGTTCCAATAGCGCTGCAAGCCCCCTCCGCGTTCTGCGCCAAAGAGAATAATTGCAGCCATAGCCGCCGCTGCGACGGCAAGAGAACGAAGGCTGCTGCGAACAAATATGCGTTTCGGATACATGCTCGCCACCGCGATGAGGACGACCACAAAGCAGACGTACCCGGCAAGTGCCGCTTTGGAAAGGCTATAGAACAACAAAACCGCCGCCGCCAGCATAAGCGGCAGTTGTATCAACGTTGTGCGTACGTAGAGGATGGCAAACGTAAAGACAAGAACGCTGACCATCCCCCCTACGTTGGGCTCTCCGAGGAGCGTCAGATATCGCGTCAGGCCGCCTCTGGTCGGATTCAGACCTTCGGCGAGTGCGGCTACCTGTCCCGTCATGATCTCGTACACGAGACTGCCGGCACCAATCAGGACAGCGCCCAGCCAAGTGTAAAGGGCCATCGCAATGTGCTTCGGATTCTCGAGAACTACGCTGGCGAGCGGCGCCAGCAGAGCAACGCCTACAAACCTTTTGAATCCGTGCAGCGCCATGTCTGGGCCGTAGCGGACGTATGTGTTTAGCGCGACCACAAGACAGGCCCCGAGATAGCTAACGATGAGCGTCAACCGCTTGTCCCACTTCAGTTGGTTACGAAGAATAAGGCGGGCATACAAGTAGGCATAGAGCGCTTCGCGAATTGGCATTTGTGTGAGCCAAGGGATGGTCAGTTGGAGCCTGCAAAGGGCAACCATGGCGAGGAGGATGCAAAACACAAGCGCATCGCTCGACCGAGGGCGCTGTACAGTACGGTCGGAATAGCGGAGCGTCACGTTAGGAATGTTGGGTCTGCCCATAATAACGGAGGCCATATCCAGGCGAGGATGGTATTGCGTTGGGACGGCGCACCGGTAAGGCCTGCCATCGGGCACGGCGCGCCGACAGGCGCTTGGGCCGCCAGAAGTCTCGGATGGTGATCGCTTCCGGTCCGATCTTCACCACGCGCATGACAGTGCCTGTCCGATGTTCGACCATCCCTGCCAGTCCATCGCTTGTGAACATTAGGCACCTGCCGACGCTGCCTGACAACATCCCGAAGAGCTGAGGGCGGCGCCGGGGAGGCGGCAGTCCAGGCACGACCGGAACAAAATGGGCACTTGCGCTCCGGTACTCTTGCCGACGGGCCGGCAGCGGCGTATATAGGTACGTCCCAGGGTCCAGAAAGTAGTCCAAGCCGTCCGCGGTCAGCTCAAGGCCTAACTGGTCCTCGTGCGCGTGCCCACCGTTCGCGTGCGGGCCTTTGCCGCCGCAGCGAAACGCCAGATAAGCCCGCTCGGATCGTATTATGTAGAGACCGAAATCGGGGTAGGCTGCCGCCCGGGCTCCTGCAAACAGAGCTCGGCAGGGCAGGTGCAAAGTGAGGCCCTCTGCGCTAAGTCCCTTACACACGGCCAGTTCGCTTTCCGCCCGACATTGCTCGCGTCCCAGTCCGCTACCGCGTGGCGTGAAGACTCTGGGCAAGCGCGCCGATTGGGACAAGCATTTTACCGTGTCGTACTCTATCCTCAACCCCGGCGGCGGGATACACTCGACCTCGTGGAACAAGCCACTGATCGCAGCCACGAGGCCCCGGTGATCAAGGTGGTTTTCATCCCAATACACCTCGTCGGACGGTAACTCATCGTAACCACTCAGATTCGAGTACATCTCCGTCGCCCGCCGTACCGTCAGCGTACGATGTGTGGGGTGTAGCTTGAACAATCGGCCGCTGTCGTTGTCTCCGATCTGGACGATGGCACCGGTCGGCTTGGTTATGTCGGTGGCGAAGGCAGCCATGCTCTCGATTCGCGCCAGATAGGCGCCGCCGAATGGCATTGGCGACCGGTCTCCAGGCGCCGCGTAGACCGGTATCGGCCCTGGCCGCAGCCGCCGCAGCGTCGGACAGGACCTGTAATCGTATCGCTGAAGGGCGTGCCGCTTCGTTTGCGGCAGGCCCAAAACGAGCGCAGTCGCGTACGTCACCAGTTCGGCGGACAACCGATGGTAGCTCGTAGATGCCTCGATGTTAGTGCCATCCGCATTGAACTGGTGCTCGCCCTGCTGCACCAACTCCTGGACCGAAAAGGCCAGCCAGGCGTCCGTCTCCGGTGTTTGCCGCAGAAAGGCCGCCACGAACAGCAGGCCCAAAACATCCGACAGGTAGTGATTGCTCGCGCGCGTCGGATCCCACTCAAGATTCGACGTGATATGAGCCCCGTGCTCGTAGAGACTTCTGGCAAATGCCTCGCAGAATCGGTCATCAAATACCGCTCCGTGGGCGCGAAAGAGATCGAAACCGACCAGCCAGTTCGCCACCCTGATGGCGACATCCATCGTACAGCGCCAGTTGACTCCGTATCGGGGAGGGTTGCAGGCGATGAAATCGAGGATTTGGTTTCGGAACTCCGCGTGGTAACGACCAGGCGCCTGGAACTCTTGGCTTCCTGCCGTCGCAAGTCCATATGCCATCGCCAGGTGTGGCAGATGTTGTGAACGGGCGAGTTCCCAGGGAACCTTGAGATCCGCGCCCGGCTGTGGTGCAACCGGTATGTCCAGGTACCAGTTTTGCTCCGACCACCGATACCCGGACTTGAAGTCGAGCTGCCAGTCGATGGGGGTGTAATCTCGATCGATTAGTCCCCAGATACGCTGTGACTCCGCCAGGTTCGCCGTGTTCACTCTTCCTCCTAGCCAGGGGGCGTCCGGTGCGGCACTAACCGACGAACTCATCGCATAGCAGTTGCCCTCCACGCCACGGCACGGCATGCCGTGTCGAACTTGCACCCAGCCCGAGCCGAGAAGGTCGAAACGGTGATCAAGGTAATGATCCGTGATGCCGGCGATGCACGCCGTCATTTCGGCTGCCGCCCTATCCGCGCTTGAATCGAGGTATTGGTGCGGACTTATGCCAGGAGATTCGCTGGAAAGGCAATAGGTTGTGCGCGCTTGATCCCTCTGCCGTTGTAAATGTTGCGCTCCCTCTCGCCGGAGTTTGGCCAGTGCGCGTCGCGGCAGTTCTGCTAACCACATCGCGCTTTTACCTTGTCGATAATTGCACTGGAGTGCTGCGCCCAACTGTGCTGAGTAACCGCCGTTCTCCGCGCGGCCACACCCAGCTCACGCTGTTTCCCGCGATCATCCACGACTGCCTTCAGGCCAAGCATCAGCGCTTCGGCATCGCCCGGCTCGACCAACCACGCCGTCCTGCCATGCTCCAAGATCTCTCCAATTTGCTCAAGATTCGAAGCCACAATGGCCTTTCCCATGGCCATGTACTCAAAGAGCTTCGTCGGCGATCCAAAAAAGCGCGAACCGTCGACGTTGGGAACGGTAGGCGCAACTAGAATGTCGCAAATCGAAAGAAACGATGGCCCCTGTTCTTGCGGCACCATTCCGGTCCATCGGCAGTTGGCGGCAGCCCCCAGCGATTCGATGATCTGCCTGGCTAAAGGTCGCTGCGGTCCATCCCCGATGAAAACCAATGCCACTTGCTTTCTAAGCTCCGGCCATCGTTCCAGCAAACGCCCAAACGCCTCGGCGAGCACCTCTGCGCCGTGCCATTTGCCGAAGGTGCCTATGAAGCCCACGACTGTTTTACCATCCAGCCCAAGATTCTGTCGCTTGTCGCCGGCCGACACATCGGGCGAGTAAATGGTGCAGTCCACGCCGTTCGGATTCAAGAGAATGTTCTGCACAGGCACACCCCGCGCCACTAACTCATCCCGGCTGGCGGAACTCACAACAACAACGACATCGGCGAGAACAAGGTTGACCGTCTCAATCACTTCCAGCGTGTCCTCGTGAATCAGACGGCGTCCGTTCCAATTCCGAGCCATCCAGACGAACGAGCTATTGTATTCACACACGAGAGGTATGCAGTACTTCTGAGCCGCACGCAACCCGCTGTAGTTTCCCAGGCTATATCGATGGTATATGAACGAAGGGGTAATAGCCTGTATCCACCGATCGAGAGTGTCTTCGATCTGTTGGTTATATAGTAGTTCCGGGATTTCCGGAATATTTCTTCCGCGGCCGTAGACGGGTTCGCATAAACGGATTTCTGTTTCGGAGTCGAGACCCTTGACAGGATCTGTGCTGACGACGAACGGTCTCCAGTCGCACCGTTGGAACCCGCTAATCACACCGGCAACGTGCGCTACGGATCCACCCGCCACCAGACCAAACCAGTGGTCGGTCTTTAAATACAGAATCCTGTCTCCCGCCGCCAGCCGCCTGTCCCGATTGGCGCGCTTTAGCTTTCGAACGTCGAAACGCGTCCTCGCATAGATGGACGGCCACGCCGCCGCATCAGCCAATAGATTCCAGAGGCTCCGGCCGAGCGGATGGCCGCCGGCGGCGTGGCCGGCCGCGTCTATCCATTGCCACCGTTTGACCCCGCAGAGGTGCAAATACAGATCGAGAAGATCGCGCTGGCCGATGGCGTGGACATTCGCGACGGATATTTGGAGATCTTCTTCCCCCGGTCGGTGCATGCTCTTCAGGAGCTGGACCAGATTCGTCCGGCTATAATGCGGCGCTTCTTTTAGCATGGCCGTCGACATCAGCAGGTTCTCCCGGTATGCTATCTGCCAGGCACTCCTTCCACCACAGACTCACGTTCAACAAATTCCATGCCAGCGCGCTCCTGGGGCCCTCAAGCACTTTTGTCGCTTCAGCATAGTTCAATACACCCGTCTGATCACAAAACTCCCTAACAGAGCTGACGAATAGCGGCGTCAGGTCACGGGCCAGCCATGCAGCGACCGGCACGCGAAACGCCTGCTTGGGCCGACTGACGATGGCCGCGGGGAGAAGCGGACCGACCGCTTTCTTTAATAGGTGTTTCAGCCGGCCGCGCCTGTGCTTCGCACTTAGTGGAATGCTCATTGCAAGCTCGACTACCTTGTGGTCCAGGTACGGGACCCTAACTTCCAGTCCTGCTGCCATGCTCATCTTGTCGACCCGCATCAGGAGTAACTCTGGCAGCCGCAGTTTCAGGTCGGCGTACGTCATCCAGTTCAAGGGCGAGGGGTCCCAGGCTTTGGCGCAAAACGATTCCCAATGAGGCCGTATCGCGTCCCAGGAAGTCTTGCACTCGAGGCGGCGAACAACTTCGGTAGAAAGCAGACGTCGCTTCTGGGTGTCGTGAAATCCCTCGGCGCCACTCCAGAAGACGGGCTGCCCCATCTCGATGCGGCGTAGCCACTCGAAACTTTGGCTATCACTGTCGCCGAGAATCCGCTTGAGAGCGCCGGCGGCCGAACGTTTGATGCCGTGAGGCCACAGACCGCCCGCCCAGCGCGTCAAACGATCGGCCGTCTCCCATCCTGGATACCCGTAGAACAGCTCATCCGCCCCCTCCCCCACCTGGCATACGGTCACGCCATTGTGCCGGGCCAACCGGGACAGGTAGTAGAGAGGCAAGGACACAGGATCGGCGATCGGCTCACCGTGCAGCCGGATCATCTCCGGAAAGAAATCGAGGCAGTCCGTTGCTTTCAGTACCCTCCAGTGGTACTCAGCGCCGACGTGTTTGGCCATGAGTTCTGCGTACTTGAACTCATTCTCGCAACCATCGTACTCCGCGTCGTACCCAACGGTGAACGTCTTGATCACGCTTTCCCGGTCTTCCGCGAATAAGGCCACGTTCGAGCTGGAATCCAGGCCGCCGGAGAGAAATACTCCGACTGGGACATCGCTTATCTTATGCAGGCTCACCGACGAGCGCAGTTCGGCCAGCAGTCTCTCGGCGCATTCTTCCTCCGAGGCTCCGACCAAGGGCGTTAAATGGTCTAGAACATCCCAGTACTCCCGGCATTCGGCGTGCCCGTCCTCAGTGACCCGCATCCACGTTCCTGCGGGCAGCTTCTTGATACCTTCGAACATGGTATCGGGCGCCGGAGTGGTCAGGAAGGACAGATAATGGAACAGGCTGCTGTAGTTCATCGCTCGCTTCTGGTCCGGATCGCAAAGTAGAGCTCTAATCTCGGACGCGAAGCTGATGTGGCCGTGATGAATGCTGTAATAAAGCGGCTTGATTCCGATCCTGTCTCTCACTAGCCAGAGCTGCCGCTTTTTGGCATCCCAGATTGCGATCGCGAACATGCCGCGAAACTTGTGGACGCACTCGATCCCCCACTCTTCAAATGCATGAAGAATCACTTCGGTGTCGGAATGGTGTGTTTTCCACCGATGACCGCCCCGCTGTTCCAATTCCGAGCGGATCGATGCGTGGTTGTAGATCTCGCCGTTAAACACAATCCGTAAGGAGGAATCCTCATTGCACATCGGCTGTCCGGCCGCTGCCGCCAGGTCGATGATCGCCAAGCGGCGGTGTCCAAGGCCCACTCGCCGGTCATCCGACACCCAGGTCGCCGCGCCGTCAGGCCCCCGGTGGCTCATGCTGTCGCGCATACGGTCGATGAGATCCGGCCTGACCGATGCCGAACTATTCCGAAACGCGAAGACACCTGCGATGCCGCACATGAGGCTAGACCAGCAGCCTTTCCACGGTGCACGCCATCTGAGTTGCCTGCACCTGTTGCCACAGCGGGATCGGCCACTCGCCTTTGCCCAGAATGGCCCGGGCGAAAGCCTGCAACTCCGCTTTGTGGCCCTTTTCGACCGTTTTCGTTTCCAGATTCTTCACGGCTATGCCAGCCCCGCTGAGCCGACGAAAGTCATCCAAAACAAACACGCTCCCGTCCACAAACACTTCAATTCGTTCTTTGGGAAACGCCGCGGGCCCCAGCGCAGTGTACGTCAGGCTGGCAACCGAACCGTCCTCGAACCCGAAGCTGCCGACAAAGGTGTCGCGATCAGTCCCAGCGCCGCCAAGTGCGTTGGCATTCTCGACACGGAGGGCGCTGATCGTCCGCACCCGACTGCCGGTCAGGTAAGTAAAAAAATCGTACATATGACATGCTTCGCCGCGGTTCCGGCCACCTCCTTCGGCCGTGTGCACCCAATGTTCCGGCGGCAGATAACCCGCGTTAACACGATAGCTGATCAGCAAAGGGCCGCTGCGCTTTCGCACTGCTTCGGCTATGGCAGTGGCATAACATGAAAAGCGCCGGTTAAACCCTGTCAGCAGTAACGGCGCGGCTTCCTTTCCATTCGTCCTCGCCGCGTAGAAGCCGACCAGAGACTCCAACTCCTCCTCCGAAAGCGAAAGCGGTTTTTCCACCAACACGTGCTTTCCCGCCTTAAGTGCCTCCAGCGCGATTTGGGCGTGAACATTGTGCCTCGTCGCGATCAAAACCGCATCCACCCCGCTGTCCTCCAGTACCTCCCGGTAGTCACTGGAAGCATATTCCGCTTTGTATTGCTGCGCAGCCGACATGGCGGTGTGCCCGTTGTGGCCGACGACCGCCCTGAGCCGGAACATGCTTCGCAACGCCTGCAGGTTGGGCAAGTGAACCGCGCTGGCGAAACTGCCCGTTCCGATGACCGCGATCGATACCTGGTTTTGTTCAGTGCTACTTCTAGCCATTAACGGAGCGGGCGGGCGCGCCGGCTCTCGCGCGGGCTCATCCTTATAAGACAGCAAAACGATGAGCGGCCGTTGCTCTCCGCTGGTTGCGATCGTCCGGTAGGCGTTTGCCGCATCATCGACGTCATGAACGGCGCTGATCAGCCGCGCGACGTTGATCCGTCCTTCGGAAACCAGTCGCAGGTACTCGGCCATGTTCCGCCCCTCTGTCCAACGCACGTACGGCAAAGGGTAATCGACACCGTTTTCTTCGTAGTTCCGATCATAACGGCCTGGTCCGTAGGAGGTCGAGATCAGCAGGTCGAGTTCCTTCTTGTATATGTCCGCGCGGTTCACGTTTAGACTGACGTCGCCTACAACAACGACCCTTGCCTTCTTCCGACACATCGCAAACGCTGCTGCGAGAATCTGGTCTGAACTTCCCGAGGCGGTGACAATCACGCCATCCAGGCCGGAACCGCCGGTCATGCGCCAGACTCGCTCGATATGGTCGCGCGTGCCTCCGCGAACCCCAGCGTCCATTCCGAGTTCGATCGCGACTTGTACCCGTGTCTCGTCGATATCCGTACCAATGACCCGGCAGCCGCAAGTCTTGAGCACCTGGGCCGCAATCTGTCCGATGACACCCAGCCCGATTACACCAAAGCATTCGCCGAGTGTCGGCTGAGCCCGGCGGACACCGTGCATCGCGATCGCGCCCAGCGCCACGGTCGACGCGCTTTCGAAGCTCATGCTATCCGGAATTGGCGCCGCCAGGCCGGCTGGCACGCGGATCAGCTCGGCATGGTGGGCACACTCGGCCCCCGCACACGCGACCCGGTCACCTTTGCCGAAGCCTGCCACCCCTGACCCCACATCCACTACAATTCCTGCCGCCGAATACCCAGTGGCGTGGACGCTCCGCAGTATTTGCGTTGCGCTTCGAACGCTGGCAGCGAATCCGTTCCTCTTTATGCGGTCAAGCAATGCAGTCGCCCGTTGAGGATGCGCCGCGATGCGGTCCCACAGGTCAAGGCCACTCGACTTGACCGAGGCGAGTTCAGTCCCGCTGGAGATGCAGGAGCGGCGCACCTGAACGATCAGCGTTCCCGGCTCGAGGCGGGGAGCAGTGACATCTTCGACCACGACTGCACCGCCGGTTATCAGGACCTGCTTCATAGCTGCGCGACTCTCATCATTGGGCGGGATCGTCCACGGACAACCCGGCCTTCAGCACGCTGTCTTTGCAGCGCACAGTAACGACGTGGCATCGCGCGAGGCGCCGATCCGAGCATCTTAGCAAGAGTATAGATCATAGGAGCATAGAGTCTGGTAACTTTCTATTGGCAAGTAAGTCGACGGCAACACCGAGCAGGTTCTAACGAGCCACCCTGAGCGCCGCTGAAGCTCCAAGACCGCGAAAGGCGCTTCGAGAGGCGTCACATGGCCCGGAGATTTGGAATCAACGACCAGTGGCCTCAGGAGCAGCTACGAGGGGCCTCAGACTCCAGTCGCGGCAAAAGACTTCGCCGTTGCGCGTAGCCTCCCGGGCAGCCCGGATAGGAAGTCCAACTCCCGCTGGTCTAGAATTCCCAAGCGTATCGCAGCCGCGCACACCCCCACGATCAGTGCGGATTTTGCCGCTACCGCCGTGGCTAGGCCTGTGAAGATCGAGCCGATTGCGGCGCTGGCGACCACACACACGCAAGCGAGAGCCATGATGACGGCGAACGTCCGCAACTGGTAATCGATTCTGATGCAGCGTTGCGAGAGTGCATAGGTGATGCTGGTCATCACAAGCGCTGCCAGGCAGCCCGCCAGGGCTGCCCCGGCCATGCCGAGAACGGGAATCAGGTAAAAGTTCCCGAGCAGGTTGACCAGCCCCCCGGCCACAATCACCAGCGAATAGAAATAGGTCTTTTCAACAACATCAAAGACCACGGAGATGTTATAGGTCAACCCTTTCAGGATCTCCGCGGTAAGCAGCAAACCGACTACTCTGTGCGCGCCTGAGTATGGCGGTCCGGCGGCAAACAAGACGACCTCCCTCGAGAAAAGCGCGATGACAAGGGAGATCAAGGTGACACAAAGGCAGAAATACTTGATTCCGCGACTGATAACTGCCTTAAACTGACCCGTGCTGGCTACTGATAACACGTACGGTGCGAACGCAACTGAGAATGGGCCGATGAGCAACGCCTTGATGCCTCCCGCCAGTTTGGCACCCACTGAGTAGACTCCAACTTCGTGCACCGACACAAAATGGGTCAGAAACACACGGTCGCCGAAGCTAAGTACCAAGTTCGAGAGGTTAACCATGAGGATCGGCGCACAAAACAATGCTAGCTTCTTCGCCAAAGGCCAGGAGAACGCAAACGTCCCGCGTCCCACCAGCATGGGTACCAAGAAGCAGGCCATAACAGCGCTTCCGGCCAGATTCCCGTATGCGACCCCCATGAAACCTCGGTGCAACCCGGCTAACAGCACAATGCCCACAGCGCTGGACACCGCCGCCCCGCCCAGTTGCAGTGCCGCAAACTGCCACGCTCTGCGCTCCGCTCGCAGCAACGCCAGTGACAACGAAGATGCAGTGTTTACCAGGGCAGTGATGCTGACCAACTGCCAGGCAAACCGCATTTGCCCCGTGCCTAGCAGTGCAGCCGAAAAGCTTCCGGCCAGTAGCAGAAGAACACCGCTCAGCGTGGCGACTATTGCCAACTGCAACCATATGGATGTACTCAAGAGCACTTGCCGCTGGGCCGGAGTCTTCGCCATCAGGTAGTATCGGAACAGCCCTGACGTAATCCCGCAGCCGGCCACGATTTCAATGACGGCTTGTGAAACCCCCAACAACGTAAGCCGGCCATAATCTGCCGGCGTTAGATAATGCGTGTATATCGGCAGCAGAACGAACGATACCGCGCTTAGGGCGGCGCTTCCGACGCCGTACTTGATGACGTCGGTCGATAGGTTGCGAAGATGGCTACTCACACTTTGGCCAGAGATCGTTCCAGGATCGCACCGAAGTAGCGTTCCCATGTGAGCGCTTGCAGCTCAGATCTTTCGTTGTCAATCAACGGCTCACAGGGCGCGCGGCAGGCTCGCTCCAGGGCGGCGGCAATGCCAGACTCGCTAGCTTCCGCTACAAAGACCCTTCGGCGCACGGCACTGAAGCCTGCAGGAATTTCAAATTGCTGAGATACTACCAGGTTGCAGCCGAGTGCCAGTGCTTGTATGCAGGTGAGATCGAAATCTGCGCTGTCGGCGCTTACAAACACACGACTGGCACGGTACAGCGCGGGAAGTTCGTCCTCCGCCACAAATCCAAGCATCCGCACGCGATCCTGAATTTTGAGCTGCGCAATCTGGTCTCGTAACGCCGATTCACGGTCGCCCCGTCCGCCCACACAAAGCACAAACGGCATGCTCGGATTTCGTTCGACAATCATCGCAAACGCTCTTATAATGACATCGACGCGCTTCTTGGTCACCAGGCGGGAGAGGCTTAGTATCTGGAGACTGGGCGCTGTTTCTGCGAGTGTCCTTGTCCGCGCCTCATCGGCACATGCCAAATCCCGAAACGAGAAACCGCCCGCCTGCGCAACGACGACATTGCGGTGTCCGAATAACAATTCAATCTCGCGTTTGTTCTTCTCCGACAGGACGTAGATACACTGGGAGCGTCGAACTGCCAAAACCTTAAATAGCTCGACAATTTCGAGCGCCAGGCGCCGCCTCAGCCCCATGCGCGGCGGTCGCACCGGTATTGTGGCAAGATAGACGGGGTCGCCCGTGCGGATCATGTCGAAGCGCCGCCTCAGTACCAAAGAATATTTAGTGCAATCGTCAAGAAACTGAAACGGACTGCCATGGATGAAACAGACAAATTCAGGCGGTCTCCGAAAGGCCAAAAGGCTTTCGAGCACCAGCGCCATGCACTCGGGTGTGCCATTTGCGATGAGCAGGTCGGGTTTCAGTTCAGACAAAGCGCGAAGGAGATATCGCGGAGACCAGAGCCGTTGCAGCACCTTTCTCCACAGAGGCCTCTCGGGTTGCGCCGGCTTGCCCAGCAGCCGCACGTTAGGCTTGTACGCGCCAAAGAACAAAGCCTCGGCGTTCACGATCGGATCGTCTAGTAACAACGTGGCATCGAGCCCCCTTCGTTGGAATTCCTTTAGCCCTTCCAGAATCACTCGCTCGCCGCCTCCGGCCTGCTCCAGAGTTCCACAGCGGTGCCAGACGACTCTGAAACTGGACGGGCTACTCGTTGACGTGTTTTGTTCCGCCCTCTCGTTCAGCTTCGCAGCTCGTACGCCGGAACGCGGCATGCAGTTCGCAGGACAGTCTTGGTCTTTAAACGATACGCGGGTCGCTGAACTTCGCGTCGGTAGCCATAAGAAAACCCGACGAACCCGGCGAAATAGAACATGCCAAGAAATGGCGCCGGCTTTCATTTTAGTGCTAGTTGACTCGCGGACGCTCAAAACGCGGGATAGAAGAGTTTGTCTAAAACTGAACGGTCTCACGGGCCTGGGTGACAAATCGTCGTCGCTGAAAACCGTGAGGGCTATCTGTAGCAGGATAAACGGAATGAGCTCATCGTGTGTTTAGCCGGCACCACGGCTAAACCAGGCTGCAAGGTAAGCGCTTTTGCAGAACGGCCAGCCAAATTGCGGCCAAATCCAACGACTGCCGCAACCGCCCATCACGGCACATCTCGATCAATGTCCCGGGAGGCACTGACCTGACGCCTCCTATTTCGGGCGTTGCCTCCGGCGGATCTTGATGCCGGGCTACAGCCGACGCAAAAAAGCACCAGAGTCGATACCGCAATCGGCCGACATCCGGAGCTATCACACCGAGTAGGGCAATCTCCGTCGCGGTGAATCCCGTCTCCTCCAGAAGCTCGCGACGTGCTGCGCCCTCCGGGGCCTCGCCATCGAAGGCAAAGTAGCCCCCGGGCAGTTCAAGTGAGTCGGCGCCTAGCGTCGGTCGGTACTGCTGAACCAGGATAACATTCCCGTCTGTCGTCGACGCGATCACGACGACGCCGTCAGGACAATCCAGAATGTAGTATGGGTCTTTTTCGGTGTCTCTTGTTTCCGAAACCACTGTGAACCACTGAGTACGCAAAAGCACTTCTTGTTTCACAGGTTGCCTCTGTCGTTGAGCTGATAGGTGACGGTGCAGGAAAAAGTCCATGAATGATCAGGAACTCGAAACATTTCCACGTTCATCAGGCACCAGATTAAGACGGACGTGCGTAAAGTCAAGAGGTCCACGCAGGTGCTCCTGACAGTGGTCGATCCGTCGTCAGCGGGTCGCCGCGAACCGCTCCTTTTCGTCCTCACCGATGTACGGCCCTTGTTTGATTTCCAGAAATACCGTGTCTTCCCTCATCCGGAAGCCATGCCCGCCACTCACGAGCGCCACCGTGTCGCCGACGTTCAGTTCTTTCGTACAATGGAAGGACTTGTCTTGGAGGTAAAAGTCGATACAACAACTGCCACGCCGAATCAGGAGTACCTCGCTTGTGCCGATCAGATTCCGCACCAGTTCGTGATGAACGTGCGGTATGATCGCCCCTCCTTTTGGGTGCACCACGAAGCCGATCTGCTGTTTGTAGGTCGGCGGCGAGATAAACTGAGTCTTTACCGGTTCGTAATCCGCCCGGATGATTAGAGCCAGCACCTGATCGCCTTGTTGAATCCACTCGATCCCGTCAACCGGCAAGTGGCGCTCCGTTGCTGCGCTATCGTCTTTCGTAATGCTACGCGCAACGAAACAGACGTTCCAAGTCTTAGAGTTCGGTTGCCCATCTGGTTCCATGAACGGACAGCAGTGAACAATCTCCAACCCGGCAGCTTCGGCGGCTAGGGCAATCTCCTGCACAAACATCAGGCGCATGCAGTGTTCCTCACTGATGTGCTGGAGTACCCGACCGTCGTTCGAGATCTCCAAATCGTACTGCACGGTGACGGTTTGGCGGCAGAGATCCAGCGTGGGAGTTGCTTCCCTAACGACTAGTTCGCCATCTCGCCTATACTCGTGGCGTCTGTACTCAGGGCGCTGATCAAGAACCGCCGGTCCGAACCAGCCGTCGAAGACAAACACACCACCAGGGTTCAAGTGCCTGCGCGCGGTGCGGAAGCCGGCAATCAGGTCGCTGTTACGTACCAGATAGCCAATTACCGCGAATAACGAAACGACAAGATCGTACGTCTTAGCGCTGTGGAATGTGGTTAGGTTGGCCTGACTCAGCCGCACTTCTTGGCCGGCGAGGCGTTGACACGCCTGATCGAGCATTCCTGAAGATTGATCGAAGCCTTCGCACCGCAGACCACGCTTGAGAAACTCCGTGATATGCCGCCCGGTTCCGCAGCCCATGTCCAGGACGCTGCCAGGCGGAGGCCCGAATCGTCCGGCCACGTCCAGGACAAACCCCGCCTCAGCTTCATAATTCTTCTGGGCGTAGTAAGTGTCGTAGAATTGCGCGTACTTAGTAAACACCGGCACGTCTGCACTCCTTGTCGACGGCGGTTGGCGGCTTCAGCACCAATGTCTTACGAAAGCCTTTTGCAAAGGCCTCTCGCTCCGCCAGTTCCAGGTCGTGTTCAACCATGAGGCGGACCAATTCCTTAAAACCGATGGTTGGCTCCCAGTTCAGCGTACGCCGGGCTTTTGAGAAGTCGCCCTGCAGGTCCTCCACCTCAGTTGGGCGGAGATAATACAAATCCGTTTCGACGAAGTCTCTCCAATCTAAGTCGAGAAGGCCAAAAGCTTCGTCTAGGAACTCGCGGATAGTATGTGCTTCGCCTGTGGCAATGACGTAGTCGTCCGGCTTCTCTTGCTGCAGCATCTGCCACATGGCGCGAACGTAGTCGGGCGCATAGCCCCAGTCCCGGCGGGCGTCCAGGTTTCCCAAATAGAGCTTTTGCTGCAAACCTAATTTGATCCGTCCAGATGCCAGGCTAATTTTGCGAGTCACGAAGTTCTCGCCGCGCCGCTCGCTTTCGTGATTGAATAGGATGCCATTGCTGCAATGCAGCGACGAGGCCTCACGGTAATTGACAGTGTGCCAGTAACCAGCAACCTTTGAAATGGCGTAAGGGCTGCGCGGGCGAAAAGGCGAGTGTTCACTCTGCGGCGGTGGAGTTCCGCCGAACATCTCTGAAGAGGAAGCCTGATAGTAGCGCACCTGTTTGCCGGTTGTCGTTACAAAGTCCCGCATCGCCTCCAGAATCCTCAGCACACCTACGCCTGTGACATCAGCAGTATATTCAGGCTGATCAAACGAGATGCGAACGTGGGACTGGGCCGCCAGGTTGTAGATTTCATCAGGCTGAATGCTCCAAATCAGACGCCGCAGAGAGGCGCCTTCAGCGAGGTCGCCGTATTCGAGGAATAGTCGAGCAGTAGGGTCATGCGGTTCGACGTAGAGGTGGTCGATGCGGGATTTTGCGACCGAACTGGAGCGCCGGACCAAGCCGTGCACCTGATACCCCCGCTTCAGCAGGAATTCGGCAAGATACGACCCGTCTTGACCGGTAATTCCCGTTATGAACGCCCGTTTTGTCGCCATCCCAAAGTCCTTCGCACCGCGGCAATGACGCGTACTAGGTCGTCATCGCTAAGTGTCTGTCCGCTCGGCAGGTAAAGGCCTCGCCGCGCGATGCGCTCAGTGACTGGATACTGTTCGTGTGAAAACAGATCGCTGTAGACCGGCTGCTCGTGCATTCCTAGGAAGAACGGGCGCGTTTCAATGCCTTCCGCGGCCATCCGGCGAGCGAACTCGGCTGCGTTGAACGGAACCGTGTCGTCGAGCACTACCGCATACATCCATACCGAGGGTCTTGCCCAGGGTTCTACATGGGGCAGTTGCAACGGCAAGCCGCGCAGCCCCTTGTTGTAGGCGTCCGCCAGGGCCATTTTGTGGTGGAGGAGTTCATCGATTCGATCGATTTGCGCGCAGCCGAGGGCGGCGGCAACGTTGGTCATCCGGTAATTCCACCCTCTCCCTTCGTGCCTAAATCGCTCGTTTTTGCCAAAGCACAAATTCCGGCCGGAACGTAGCCGCTCGGCGAGGTCCGCACTGTCGGTGAGGACCATACCACCTTCGCCCGTGGTAATGTTCTTGTTTGCGTAAAAAGAAAACGCGGACACATCGCCGAAGGACCCGCACCGGTGCCACCGGTTGTGCACTTGACACTGAGCGCCGTGAGCCTCGGCGGCATCCTCGATGACTTTCAGATCGTGCTGTTTCGCCACGTTTAACAATGCTTCCATGTTCACTGGATGCCCGTAGATGTGAACCGGCATTATAGCCGCTGTCTTCGAGGTGACCTTGGCGCAGACCTGTGGGACATCCATGCAGTGAGTCCGCGAATCGCAGTCAACTAATACCGGTTTGAAGCCGTTCCTGAGCACCGCCTCGACTGAACTGACGATCGTGAACGAGGGCAAGATCACCTCGTCGCCGTGTTGAAGGTTTAGTACCGATAACCCCAGTTCGAGGGCTGCAGTCCCGTTGCAGACTGCTACTCCATATTTCCTGCCGCAATATGCGGCCCAGCGCCGTTCAAAGCCGCTGAGGTATTCTCCAGACGAAGATACCCAGCCCGTGCGGACGGCATCAGTAACATATGTGATCTCTGTAGATGAAATGGATGGTTCACTTACCGGGATGCGGCGCGCAGATATCGCCGGTCCGCCGGAGGCGGGAGGATCGACGCGCGATTGCTCCTCTTTCACGATCATAGGGAATTCTTTTACACTCGCGATGGGCCCGGCAGCCGGAAAGCAAGCGACCCGTTGGAGCTGTTGGCCCCGCGTTGACGCTCCTTGCCCAATTCGTTTCCACGGACCCATCGCCCGCGGAGAAAGAGCCGGGCAAAGGCTGTCAATCGCTCTCAGTTGCGTTGTAGTGCCGATAATACTTTCCGTAATACCCGTAATACTTGTAGCTGTCACTCATATTACTGGTGACCGAGTTCAGTACCATGCCGACCACGTTGGCCCGCACGCGCTGCAGGGTACTGAGCGCCGACCCCACCGTTTTCCGGTTTGTTTCGCCCGCCTTGGCAACCATCACTACACCGTCCACCGCGGCCGCCATCTGCAGCGGCTCGGGAAAGCCCAGTATGGGCGGCGAGTCCACCACGATTAGGTCGTACTCATTGGCTGCGTCTTCCAGGATTTCCGGCAACCGCCGCCCGATCAGGTCGGCTGCCCGGCGGCTGGAAGGACCGGTAGGTAGGATATCCAGGTCGTCGAGTTCCGCAAGCTTAACAAGCTTCCCGCGCCACTGCATGCCGTTCTGCAGAACGGCGGCAAGGCCCGTTTCCGGATTGATTCCGAGTTTGGTGTGGACCCCGGGACGGCGCAGGTCGCAGTCGATCAGCAGGGTCTTGTGCTTCTGCTGCGCGTGAGCGATGGCTAGGTGCACCGCGGTAGTCGTCTTGCCTTCGGACGGCGTGGCGCTGGTGATCATGAGGGACTTCAGGCGGCGGTCGAACGATCCGAGCAGAATCGAGTTGCGCAGCGTGCGCACGGCTTCTTCAAAGCCTGTGACGGTGCGGTCCGGCAGTGCCACGGCGGTCTCCTCCCCGCGGACCAGCGCCGTCGAAGCTGCGTCGCCCGCTATCGCGGAGACCAAGCCGCGGCGCCATGTCTTCACCATCGGCAGGCTGCCCAGCACCTCGGTCTGGAAAAGCGTGTGCACCTGCTCGGGATCGCGTAGGGAGTTGTCCAACAAGTCGGTCAGGATGGCGAAACCCACTGCCAGCAGCGTGGAAAACAGGAAAGCCAACAATAAGTTCAGCCTCATGTTCGGGAATACCGGCCTGATGGCGGCGCGCGCCGGGTCGGCGATCCGGATGGAACTATTCTGGAATCCCGCGTTGATGCCGGCTTCCTTGATTTTGCGCACCAGTTCTTCATAAAGCGACTTGTCGGCGTCGGCTTCCCGCTTCAAGGACTGGTATTCGAAGCTGCGCGCGTTCAGCCGGTCGAACTCCGCCTTGGTCTCGGCTACCGCCTTCTTCAGCATGCTCTCGCGGCTTGCGGATTCGTGGTACTCCACTTCCACCCGCTGCGCCGCGTTCTTGCTGCTTTGCTGCAACTGGCGCTCGATCTCCTCCACTTGCACCGCGGCCTTGCGGTACTCGGGATGGTTTGGGCCGTAGTGCGTCTTGGTGTCGGCGAACTTCTGGCGGGCTTCATCCAGTTTGGCGGAGAGCGTCTTCAGGTTCTCGCCTTGCGTTGAGACCTGGGCAGCTTCCAGCGATCCGCTTTGCACTGATTTCCAGGCGGATTCCTTGCGCACGCGGTCGGTTTGCGCGTTGGTGTACTCGGTATTAAGCTGCAGCAGCCGCGCGGAGAGGATGCTGGTCTTCTCTTCCGGATTGATGACGTTCAGTTCGCGCTCGAACTGCGCCAGCGCGGCCGACGATCGCTCCATCTTGGCTTTCAGCTCCTCGAGCTGCTTTTCCATGAAGTTCGCCAGAGAAGCGGACGACTGGAAACGGATGTTATACGTATGCTCCACGTAGGAACGCGCCACCCCATTCGCCACGTCGGCCGCCAGCCGCGGCTGCGGCGAGCGATAGCTGATCAGCAACAGGTAAGTGTTGGGCGGGCGTGTCACCTT
>OCTA010000475.1_pt1 | contig 37033 bp, 29 predicted proteins | sample 1538991 | NCBI WGS metagenome assembly OCTA01 (sample SAMEA3539302, study PRJEB22396) | soil metagenome | biome: tundra; feature: field; material: soil | place: USA | collected 2010-05 | depth 0.15 m | reverse complement strand
CGGCACCGACAAATACGCGACCTACTTCCGCGATGGCACAACCAACGGCGCCGGCCAGGACTACGCCAACGCCCGCTACTACAACAACAACTTCGGCAGATTCTGGAGCCCCGACCCGGCAGGCAACGCGCACGCCAACGACCCGCAGAGCTGGAATCGATACTCATATGTGGGAAGCGACCCAGTGAATCAGAGCGATCCCTCGGGGCTCGGCTCGATCTGTACGGTCTGGGCCGCGGACAATCGTAATTGCATAGTTGGTGTTCCCACTCCCTTTCCTCTCTGCTGGGGCGGCACCGAAGATGACCCTGTGTTTACGTGTTTCGGTGACGGAGCGGGCGGAACAGGAGGTACCCAACCAACTCAGCCTGCGAAGCCCTCCTCTCCTTGCAACCCCACCGGCAACGCCGACATTGCGAAGCGCATCCAGTTTATCACCTCCAACTACGCAGCGGCCGCCAATATATCGAGCGCAACTGGCACCCTCTTTGCCAATGCGATACCAACTGACTGGATTCTTGGCTGGTCGGCGATGGAGAGCAACTGGGGCGCGACGGCGACGACGGCTTCAGGTCAATCCACTGGTCAATACTTCGGCTGGGGCGGGTCCGGTAACGGCAACATGCCGTGCCCCGCCGGGGCCACACCGGGCTTCGCGTGTTTCATAAGCTTCGGCACAGCTGCCGGCAGGTCGTTGTTCTCGACTAACAACTACTTCACGTACTTCGGCCAGACGGGAGTTGCAATGGCCACAGTCCTCGAGGGCGCTCTGGCGACCGGACTCTCCGCAACCGCAGCGTTCCAGGCCGTTGCCAACACTGGATATGCAGGACCCGACTCCCAGCCGGGCTATGGTACGAAGGTTGACGGGAGAATCGGCCAAGTGGACGCTCTGATAGATTGCATGCAACAGAATGGAATCATCTAAAAGGGGGGATTTAGCATGGCCACGTTCTCTTGGTACTTGATGCTAACAGCACTGCTAGCGATCCCGTCGGGCGCCGAGGCCGGCACGATAACGCTAAAGGACGGCGTCATCAGCTATTCTGACGGTACCGCAGAGCGCTCTGTGGTTCAAGTCGACGGCCCCTGTTCCGACCTATGGGTCTCGCCAGACGAACAGATGATTGCCTTCATCAGGATCGATGAGTCGCGGCCGGACCCCCTCGCGATAGCGCCGTTCATCGAGCGGAGCACCATTTTTGTGGCATCGCGTTCCACCCACTTCAAGCCAGCGCGTGTCGCCTTGGAGCCCCCGCAGGTCGCCAAACGAGAGTGGAATGTGTTCCGGGCCCCGGCGCTCTCGCCCGATCTCAAAACTGTTTATTTTCTCGTCCCAGCGGCGGGCACCGTTTGGTTCCTGATGAGTGTGCCGGTTGAGGGGGGCACAGCGCGACCCGTCACCTGGGTCGAGGCCTATTGCGTTCTTTGGGGTGGCGCAAGCTCTGGCGACTTGCTCGCCGTAATTAGGGGCGAGCCAGACGACTCACGGGGAGTAACGCATCTCTACTACCACTATGGCGCTTCTGGGTCCGCGGAGCAGATTGGAACTCGAGAACACGATGGCGACTGGAGAGATGTCGTTCGTGCGTGGACCCGCAGGCGCGGGGGCTCGTGCGAGGAGGCCATGAACTGATGAGAAAACCAGGGACATTGAGAAAACCCGAGAAAACCCGATCAGCCTGATCTGCGCACGTTTTTGAAGGCGCGGTCGGCAACCAACTGCGCATTCCCGGTCCGGGAACAGCGGGATCAGCCGCCGCGGACCACTGGTGGCGGGTTGTCCGGAGGCGTCGTGGAAGGTCGCGGCGGGCGAGCGGTGCTGCGCACCGGCTGAAGGGTTGACACGTCACCCGTATGTCCAGAAAAGCGAGCGCGCGAAAGCGCGCGAGCGAAAGGCAGGTGTATTCAGTGGGAGAATCGAAACCCACCAGGGCAAGAGTCAGACGCCCTGTAGCTTGGATGGCCAGGGGGAAGGAAACTGAACCTTGGGAGTCCATCGACAAAGCCATCGATAGGATGGTGAGCGAGTCGTCGGGCCGTAACGCAAGTGAAGGCAAGGTGGCCTCGAAATGTCTAGCTCCAGGGGCCGAGCCCTCGGGTGACGGGCGAAGGCAGCATGGCGCGGCGCAAACTGACCGCAGCGACGCGGCACTCTGGCGGGGTGGTAGCCACAGCACGACGACAAGGATGCACCGGGCAACTGGAGAAGCCCTCCTCGTCCCATTCGGAAACGGATGGAGCAGAAAGCCGTATAACCGGCGACACCGGGAAATCGGCGGAAGACGAGAGGGTGGCGGAAGGGCTGGTAGTAGCGGTGAAGCGGAGTAATGTCCGTGGAGCGAAGCGGCCCAACTGTTGGTAACGACTCTGACGAAGGGAAGCAAGGGCGAATGACAAACGCGCCAGTTAGTTTGCGGGACCTGAGGAGGAGGATATACATCAAGGCGAAGGCAGAACCGGAATGGCGGTTCTGGGGGTTGTACGTGCATGTGTGCAAGCTGGAGACCTTACAGGAAGCCTACCGGATGGCGAGAGAAAACGACGGAGCCCCAGGCAGTGACGGGGTGACGTTCGCGGCCATCGAGGAAAGCGGAGTGGACGGGTTTCTGGACGAGATCCGGAACGAGTTAGTGGAGTTCCGGTATCGGCCGTTGGCGGTGCGGAAGAAGGAGATCCCGAAGGACGGGGGCAAGAAGGTCCGCGTGCTTTCGATTCCGGCGATCCGCGACCGCGTGGTCCAGGGGGCGTTGAAGCTCATCCTGGAGGCGATCTTCGAAGCCGATTTTCAACCGGGTTCGTACGGCTATCGTCCGAAGCGGACGGCGCAGGAAGCGGTGCTCCGGGTGGAGGCAGCGATCAGTCAGGGAAAGACGAGCGTCATCGATCTGGATCTTCGCACCTACTTTGATACGGTCCGGCACGATATTCTGCTGGCGAAAGTGGCGCAACGGGTGCAGGACGGCGACGTATTGCGACTGCTCAAACTGATTTTGAAATCCACCGGGAAGCAAGGGGTTCCGCAAGGCGGGGTGATTTCGCCGGTACTCAGCAACGTCTATCTCAACGAAGTGGACCGGATGCTGGAGAAAGCGATTGCCACCACGCGGCGCGGGCCGGTCGCGCAGGTCGAGTACGCGAGGTTTGCGGACGATCTGGTGATTTTGGTCGAGGCCCATCCGCGAAGTGCGTGGTTGCTTGGGGCGGTGCAGTGGGAAACTCGGGGACGGACGGGACGTAACCCTGCGGACTCGGGAAACTCGGGGACGGACGGGACGTAACCCTCGGACTAGTCTTGCCGAAAAGCGAATGCCTGTTGCGCGGTCGAAGGGCTTTGCTTGGGAAGAAAAAGGGGTCAGCCTGAACCGCCCCACTGCTGATGGACGAGTCACTAATGGAGAGTAACCTGACATCGAAGGTGCCGACCAAAGGGACGGCGCCGCCGGCGTCTCCGCAGGTGGATTCCACCACCAATCGGGCGCGCATGATCGGCGACAATGGTCTTGATGCCAACGGCAACTGGCTGGGCGCGAGCGCGAATCAGGGAACGGGAGATACGGGGACATCCTGAACTGAGTGGCTCTTTGCGCGTCGCGTGCCGATGAGAATGACCCAATGAATGCAACGGAGAGGTATCAACATCGCGCGCACGCTGCGTGACAACGGCAGTCGTGGTGCAAAGCCAGTTCCAACCACGGCACCGCTCCAGCCATCGAGCGGAACCACGATCAGCCGTGCCGCCAAACCCGTCCTCGTGGGTCTTCCCGCAGCGCTGGTCGCATTTTCCTATTTCGGCACAGGGGACTCCCTCCTTTGGATCGGTGCGGCAGTGCTGGCCGCGATCATTCTTCTCGGTGAGACAGCCCCGCTGCTTCTGCCGGACTGGGCCGTTGTGCTGATGCTGCTGTATGAGGTGCCATCGCTCATTTTTTCGCGGTACGCCTCCAACGGTTTGTTGTCCGTAAGGGTCGTGTGTGGCGCGGCCATTTGCTATTTCCTGGTGCGACTGGGTGCGCGAACCCTATCGCAGGTTACCGCGGTTTCGTTCCTGTTCGGAGCCGGCGGCGTGGCGCTGGCCTGGTTCGCGCTCGCGCAGGCTGGCGAGCACACTGCCGGGCTGCAGGCTGTCGGTTTCTCGGATATTGTGGCGTTTCGCTGGCGCCTGATCGTTCCGCCGGCTCCCTGGGTCGCGGGCGAGTGGTTCACCTTGCTGCTATTGACGCTGCCGTTCGCTTTAGCGGTTAGCGCCGTCTGCGGTCTGCGCCGGCGCCGTGGTCTTGCGCTGCTGGCCGCGGTGATGCCGATCCCGATCATCGCCGCGTTGTTGCTTTCCTGCTCGCGGGCCGTGTTTTGGGCGCTGGTCGTTCTTTTGGCGACGGCGGTTGGCCTGGCGGCTTTGTACAAAGTGATCTCCGCCAGAGGCGCGCTGGCCCTGACCGCCGTGGCGTTGGGCATGTTTGGGCTGGTTCTGTTTGCCGACGATGCCGTGTATGCTGGAATCGCGAGGGCGTACACGGGGAGCCAGACGTCGCAGGTCCGCAGCACCGAAGGGCGGCTGGCGATCTGGAAACGGTCGGTCGAGGTGTTTCGGCTCTCGCCCGTTTGGGGAGTCGGGTCGGGCAATGCGCCGCTGTTTCTCGCCGGCAGCGCCGATCCGGAGGAAACTACCGGATTCGCCAGCAGAACGTTCAGCCTGCCGATTCAGTTGCTGACGGAAAAAGGTGTCATCGGAACAGGGATCTACCTGGCGCTGCTGGTGCTGGTTGGCCGCGCAGCGCACCGGAAGTTGCGCAGCTCGAAAACGACGCTCGAATCCAAAGGGATGACTTGCTGCTTTGCGGCCGGCGTCATCGCCGTGTTGTTTCGCGAGTTGACTTACTCCTCGCTGCTGGAACACGCCGCCACTGCCATGCTGTTCGCCATGTGCCTGGCGTTACTGGTGAACGAGGAGCCGGCATGAAGCACGTGACGCTGGGCTGGCTGGCAATGGCGCTAGCGCTGGCGATGGTTCCGATTTCGCTGATGTTTGGCGACTATGACCGCGCGGAAGCTCACCTTCGAGATTTCTATATGCAAATGGCGAAGGCCGACTTCGATGGCGGCCACCGCAGCATCGATGAGGCAGTCCGGCTGTGGCCGTCCAACGCGCGGTACCACGTATGGTGCGGATACTCGATGAGTCAAGATCTGCCCAGCCAATGCCCGGCGCCGACGACCGCTCCGGATGCCAAGACGCGCGAATCGATTGCGGCGGCTGCCGCCGAGTACCGGCGCGCGATTGCATTGAACGGCCGCGACGCGGTAGCGCACCACAATCTTGCGTGGCTGGACCACCTGCTGGGGCAAAATGAGGAAGCTCGGCGGGAGTGGGAGCAGGCCGTGGCGCTGGACCCGGACACGGCGATTTTTCATCTCAGCCTGGGATTCTCTCTGGAAGAAGCCGGAGAGAGCGATGCGGCGCAGAAGCAATATGTGGCAGCCATCGAGCTGGCGCCGGCGATTCTGGATTCGCCGTTCTTCGTTCGCTACCGCAAGCGGGCTCCGAGCCGCGCGGAGGCGACACTTCGGCTGGCGATTCAGGAAACCGAAGCCCGCCCGGGGAACGGTCGCGACCCGATTCTGGAAGCGCGGCTCGGCAAATTCTATCAGTATCGCGGCGATCTGGTTCGGGCAGCGCAGATGCTGGAGCGCGCGAAGAACGAGCTGGTAAGCCTGCCGCTGGTGTGGTTCAACCTGGGCGAAGTGTGCCGGCTCCAGGCGAAGCGCGAGGAAGCGTGGGACTGTTACAGCAAGGCCCACTTTCTGGACGGGAGCCTGGCCGGTCCGCCGCTGCGGATGGGCGAAATGTACCACCAAGCCGGGCAGAGGGCGCAGGCGGTGAGCGATCTGCGTTCAGCCACGCAACGGTGGGCGCGCGTCAACCCGGTGACGGCGGGGCATAACACGCGGCTTTACGGTGGCACGCCGCAGCCGATCGACGATCTGCTGCCGACCACGCTGGTCTGGTACACCAGCCCATGCGAAGCTTCCGAGGCGTACCAATTGCTGGCAACGCTGTTCCCCGAGAACCACCTGTACCAGACGCGCAGCACCACGTGCGAGAGCCTTCCCGATCCGCATTGGGCGATGGCGCGGGATTTGGAGAGGGCCGTTAGCCAAGGATCACAATGAAACACAACGGTGTGAGAATACGAATCTCGATGGTTGGCTGGTTCCTCGTCGCCTTGTGCGCGTGCCTTCCCGCAGCCAGGGCGCAGGTGCCGACGATTCGCGCGGAGTTCCCCGACGCAAAGAGCGAAGTTCCCATCACGAGCTGGCAGTTGCTGGGGCCGTTTCCTTTTGACAAGAAGGAACTGGATGCGCCGGACGCGGAGCGCCGGCCGGTCGGGCTGAATCGGGATTACCTGAAGGACTTTGGGCAAGATGAGGCGACCATCGACGCAGAGGCGTTTCCGCTGGTCAAGACGCCGACAACCGGCCTGACCTTGCACAGGAGGTTCGCGAACGCGCCGATTTCCGCGCAGCCCGTGAACAACATTCTGGAGCTGGCGGCCGCCCGAATGCCGATGGACTACGCGGTTGGCTACGCGGCCGTGGTGGTGGAGACCCCCGTAGATCGGGACATTGTGATTGCCGTGGGCGCCGACGATCAGGCCCGAATCTGGCTGAACCACGAGCTGCTGGCCAGCGACTCCAACACCGGCGCCCACGGGTTGACGAAGCATCGAATCCTTGCGGGCGCGAAGCTGAAGAAGGGCTCCAACTTCCTCCTGGTGAAGCTGGGGAACCTGACAGAGGACTGGCGGCTGATGGTGACGCTGCTCCCGTTTGAGCGAGCGCTGGAACTCGCGCGGGACAACGCTGTGAATCCGATCCTGGTGAGTGCTGTCGTCCCGACGGGGCAACCGCTGCGGCTGCGCGGCGATCTGCTGCCCGCGACCGATCATGTCCAGGTTGAGATCTTGAACGCGCGGCACGAGCCGGTGGATTCGGCAGAGGTCGCGACGGGCCGCGTCATGGCTCACACATCCGGGAAGTTGACCGCGAACCGGCTCTACTATTGCCGGATGACGGCGGGCAGCGTGACCGAGGAAAGGCCGTTTTACTATGGCGACCTGGACGCCGGCTATAAACGCCTGTCGGATAAGCTGGCGCGTCTTCAGGTCAGCGATGAGACAGCCAACATTGGGCTACGTGCGGAATTCATGCGACTGAATCATTTGCTTCTGCCCTCCAGTCAGAGGAGCGAATTCTGGGACCAGAAGGTGGCAACCGCGTTCGCACAGGTTGAAAACGCCCTGGCACTAATGGAAACCGGGGCGGATACTTTTCGGCGAGCTCCCGGAACCCACCTGCGAGGCTACCGTGCAGCGGTCGATGGCCAAGTACAGCATTACTGGATACACATTCCCGAGAAAGCTCTGCGCTCGGGGAAACCGATGCCTATCGTCATCGTTTTGCCGTACGCGACCGGGAAGCACTTGCCCTTCCTGGAAAGCTACTTCCTCGCTGCATTCGACGAAACAGAGCGCTACCGCCTGTTGGGCGATGAATTCGGGTTCGCCGTGTTGCAGGTGTGGGGGCGCGGGAACTACATGGGCGGGACTGCGATAGGAACGGCGGATGTGTTCGAGGCGCTGGACTCGGTCCGGCAGGATTATCCGATTGACGCCGACCGTATGTATCTGCTGGGATACTGCGAGGGCGGACGCATCGCACTGTTGATGGCGGAGCACTATCCAGACCGCTTCGCCGCGCTATCCGCCGAGGCGCCGATCACCAACAGCGGAAGCCAGCCTGGATTTCTCGCCCGTTGGGTCCGCTTTTCGTCACCCATCGCTGTGATTGACCACCTGGTGAACACGCCGGTATTCATCAGCCACGATGAGGCTGACGATTCGCCGCCGATCCGGGAGTCGGCGCAATTCGTGGAGCGCTCGAAGGCTGTTGGCGTTGACGCCACGCTGGTGAAGGTTCGCGGCGGCCTTCACGGTATCTACCAGGATCCGATGGCCGAGAAGCGCTCGCTGTTCGAGTTCTTCGTTGGCAAGCGGCGGGCGCAGCAGCCACGCGCCGTGAGCCCATCTGAGATGGTTCATGGCCCAATCGAGGCAGCGTTCGCGGCTCCGGTGCTGGTAGTGGAAGGTTCAACCGGATCGGCCGCCGACCGCGCGGTGGTGCATGGTTTGGCGGAAGAGATGCGATCGGAATGGCGCAAGGCGTACTTTGTCGATTGCCCCACGAAGAAAGACTCGCAGGTGACGGAGGCTGACATTCGGAAATACAACCTGGTCCTCATCGGCGATAGCGCCACCAACTCTCTGATCCGTAGAATGGGCGACCGATTGCCGTTGCGCGCCACGGCTACCGGCGTTTCAGTCGGCGGTCACGACTACCCCGGCGAACGCCTAGGCTATGAGTTCATCGCCAGCAACCCGCTGAACCCGGACCGGCAGGTGGTAGTAATCGGCATGAACCACTGGGCCGAGGCGAAGACATGGCGCCTGTACCCCTCCCGCGATGGCGTCTGCGACTACTTCGTCTTCGACCTGCAGGGCGAAGTGCCGCGGCTCAGGGACGGAGGGTACTTCGAATAGAGCGCCGAACCCTCGGCGCTTTTATTGAGGAACGATGGAGGCTCAGAGAAGCCGGGACGCGAATTCGCTCAGGTGCTTCGGATGCACTCCCGAATCAAGTCGGCGAATCGCGACAGTTCACCACTCAGGTGGCTCAATCGCGAAGCCTCGGTCATCTCCTCGACAGTCGTCGCCCTCCAATCAATGTAGTAGCCGGCCTTCATCCCGAGCTCCCGAATGAACTCGCGTTGCGTCCTGCCGTTGCCTTCTCGAAACGGATGGGCAGCATTTAGCTCGCTGAAAAAATAGGCGGCACGGTTGGCAAACGTCTCGGCATCGAGGCCAACCAGATGTTTCTCGGTGGCGAGCCTCGCCAGAATCTGTTGCAGCGCCGGTCCGAGGAACGTCGCGAGTCCGAAGAGATGGCCGCCTTTGGATAGATTCACTGTCCTAAACTGTCCCGCCCAATCGTACACGTCCTGGAAAATGTATCGATGGATCGCCTTGAGGTGCGCGACATCGAATCCACCTGGAAGCGGAGTATCGATCAACTCTGCGAGTCGTCGATGAGTTCGGCGCGCTTCGAAGCGTTCCAGTAGATTCGGGTCAGTCAGTCCGCGCAGGTTCTTGAGGACGCTTGTGCCTGGATAAAGGTACGGGTCCCGAATTCTCGGTCATCGAGCTCATCGATAGCGCTCCCCACTTCAGCCAGCGTCAACTCTCCACTGATGTATCGCTGGTACAGCCCTTTCACTCGCTCGTCGAGCTCGAACCCTTCAAGTCGCACAGACGCAAGAGCCTCTTCGTAGACGCGTGTGCGCCGGGAGCGTTCCGCTGCCGTAACGGGGTGTACCGCAACCGCCATAGCTTTTATTCTACTCCTACAATGCCCCTCGTTCCCAATGCGTTTCCTCGATGAACGATACGCTAAGTGGATCTGATTCAATGACTTGCCCCCACTGCTCCAGATCAGATTGGGGCTCGCCGCGCCGTTCCCGGACCGGTTTGCACCAATCACCCGGTTCAATGCGCCACGAATGACGCAAGTACATTTGCATCAAGACTTGTTCTTGCGCCTGTCACCTTGGAGGTCGCGGATTTGAGCTCGATGTCCCGACATTCCTTTTCACCTTTTCAATGCGTGCCTCTTCCGTCCGTGAGTTTCCGCCAATGGCGCGGCGCCGCTACAGCTCCCGGCAGCGTGCAATAGCGTGCAATGGTCTACGGCATCAGTGGCAAACGTGGCATCGCGGGCAACGCAGAATGTGTAACTTGCAGAGCGGGCTAGGCGGCCTCCAGTTCGACCCCCTCCTCCAGCACCAGCCTGGCCTCGGTCTCAAGGCGGCGTCGGCGCCGTCAATCGCACCAACGCGCCACCACCTTCAGCACCCGCGCCAGCCCCTCGGAGTGTGCCGATCTGCCAGTGCAAACGGCCCTCTGCGGGATCGACCATACGGCCATGTGCCCTTCTTACACCGAAGTTACATCAGCGGCTCAAATTCTCAACATTTGCCTCGGGGCCGCGGGGATATGATAGAGCAAATCAATCCCGGGAGGGGTGACTGGCACCATGGAAGAACTTGGATGCGCTCCGCAGGCCGCGCGGTCCCGAAGGTCGCGTCGCGGTTTCTTTCAAGCGGGGATTCTCGGCCTGGGTGCGGCGATAGCCGCCGCGTTGGGCTTGCCCGCGCTGGCATATTTGCTGACGCCGCCGAAATCCGGACAGCAGGACGCATGGATCGAGATCGGCGAACTGAACAAATTCGCTGCCGGCGCGCCGCTCGAAGTGGCGTTTCGACGCAATCGCACCGACGCCTGGAAGGTGGTCAGCGAGAAGGACACCGCCTGGGTGGTAAAACGCGCCGACGGCGGCGTGACGGCCTTCGGCCCGCAGTGTACTCACCTGGGATGCGCCTATCACTGGGATGACGGACGGCAGCAGTTCCTCTGCCCCTGCCACTCGTCACTGTTTCGGATAGATGGCAGCGTGATCTCCGGGCCGGCGCCGCGCCCGCTCGACCGTTACGAAACCAAAGTGGAGAACGGCAAGCTGATGCTGGGGCGCCTCGGAACATTGAGCGAGAGGCGGGCATGAAGCGGCAGGTGGAAAGCCTGGTGGCGTGGATCGAGGACCGCACCGGCCTGCCGGGCGCCATTGCGCATTTTCTGGACGAGAAGATTCCGGCATCGGGCGGCTGGCACCAGGTGTTCGGCAGCGTCGCGATGTTCCTCTTTCTCACTCAGGCGTTCACCGGCATTCTGCTCGCGTTCAACTACGCGCCCACGCCGGGCGAAGCTTACAACAGCCTGCGGTATATCCTGACCGAGGTCACCGGCGGGCGCCTGATTCGCGGGCTGCACCACTGGGGCGCCAGCATGATGATCGTCATAGTGGTGCTGCATATGGTGCAAGTGTTCGTCTTCGGCGCTTATAAGAAGCCGCGCGAGACCACCTGGATGCTGGGCGTGGTCCTATTGCTGCTCACGCTGACTTACGGGCTTACCGGCTACTTACTCCCCTGGGACAACCGAGCTTACTGGGGCACGGTGGTGGCGACTAAGATCGCGGCCTCGGCTCCGCTCGCCGGCCCGTACATGACGCGGCTGCTGGGTGCGGCGAAAGGCGTCGGCGTGGTCACGTTCGCGCGATTTTACACCGTGCACGTGCTGCTGCTGCCGCCGGCGACCATGCTGCTGATTCTCGCCCACGTGTATTTGGTGCGCCGCCACGGCGTAACGCCGCAGCCGGGCGATGAGGCGCTCCCCAGGAAGCCGTTCTATCCAGTGCAGGTATTCAAAGACACGGCGGCCATCTTCCTCGCATTCGCCGTTTTGTTCACGCTGGCAGTGGCGGCAAAGGTGCCGCTGGAACAACTGGCGGACCCGACCGATACGACTTACATTCCGCGCCCCGAATGGTATTTCCTGTTTCTATTTCAGACGCTCAAGTTCTTCGAGGGGCCGCTCGAAATCGTCGGCAGCACCATTCTGCCCGCCCTCGCGGTGCTGGCGCTATTCGCGGTGCCGTTTATCGACCGCGCGCAGATGGTGAAGGTGACACGCCGCACGGTGGCAATCGCTTTCGTGGTTCTCGCGGCCATTGGCTGGAGCGGGCTTACTGCGGCGGCCATCCTGTCGACGCCGCGCGAGGCGGTGGCGCAGGTGGATTACTCGGCGCCCACGAATTGGATCCAGCTTTCGCCGGAGGAGATGGCCGGCATCGCTTACTTCCGCCAGGAGAGCTGCGCCAGTTGTCACTCCGCCGGCTCGTCGGTGGGGCCGGACCTGACCCGCACCGCCGTCCACAAGGACGCGGCCTGGATGATCCGCCACTTCAAGCAGCCCGCGGCAGTCCGTCCGGGCAGCGCCATGCCGCCGGTGGCACTGGGTGATGCGCAGTTGAATTCGCTGGCCGCTTTTCTGCTCAAGCTGACGCCGGAGAATTCGAGCGCGCTCGCCGAGGCTCCGGACTTCGCGGTGCGCGGCGCCGTCGTGTACCAGGCGGGACACTGCGCTGCGTGCCATACGGTGAATGGCGTGGGCATGAAGGTGGGGCCGCCGCTCAACGGCCTGGCCAAGCGCCAGACGCAAAGTTGGGTGAATGATCACTTCGCCAACCCGCAGAAGCTTTCTCCCGGATCCATCATGCCGCCCTACCAGCTCTCTGCGGAGGATAAGAAGAATCTAACGGCCTATCTGTTCTCGCTTCCGGAATAGCCAGCCGTGCTCAGTGCCGCGTTCTGGTGCGGTGGTAAGACGGGCGATCGGTTTCTGTCGCCTGTTCGCTCTGTCTCCAGAATCGGCGCCATTTGAGAAGCGAACTCAGCCGGGGAAAACCGCCTCGCATAGGCTTGCAGCGCGGAGGGCCGGAAGTGTGGCTCCATGCCTTCGAAGCGCTCCACGGCGGCCTCCAGGCATTCGTCGGACGCACTTTCGTAGAGCACGCCACCAAACGCCGGCACGGTTTCCAACGCGCCACCGCGTCCCAGAGCGATCACGGGCTTGCCGCTCGCCAACGCTTCCACCGGAGTCAGACCGAAATCCTCTTCGCCCGGTAGCACCAACGCACGGCACCGTGCGTATAGTCCGCGAAGATCCTCGTCGTTTACATGTCCTAACAAGGTGATGTTAGCGCCCGCGGCCGCCTTCAGCCGGCGGTACTCCGGACCCGCGCCGGCAATAATCAAGCGCCGCCCGCTGCGCGTAAACGCGCGCACCGCGGAATCAATCCGCTTGTAGGGCACCAATCCCGAGACAATGAGGAAGTAATCGTCCGGCGGCTTCCAATAGAAGGAATCCACCTCGACCGGCGGGTACACGACCTCCGACTCGCGGCGATAGGTTTTGCGAATGCGGTTCTGCACGTTGCGGCTGTTAGCGATGAAGTCGTCTACCCGCGCCGCGGAGGCGTAATCCCAGAGGCGGAGGTAATGGGTGAGCGGAGTCATGGCGGCGCGCTTCCAGCGCGAGGCGGTCCAATCGTTGCGATAAGCCGGATAGAGATCCCATAAGTACCGGGGAGGCGTGTGGCAGTAACAAACGTGTCGCGTGGAGGAAGAGACGATCACGCCTTTGGCCGGACCGGATTCGCTCGATACCACCAGATCGTAACCGCGCAGGTCGAAGCTCTCGAGCGCCATGGGCATCAGTGGCAGCAGCGCCCGGTGCCAGCGCCGCAGTGGATTCAGGAATGAGGTCGTGACCTGGTGCAGGCGGACTTCCTGGCTAAGTGTCTGCGGCGCCGAGAACAATGTAAAAATGTCCGCCCCGGGGAGCAAGCGGCACAGCGCGTCGAGCACCTTCTCGCCGCCACGGCGATCTAACAGCCAGTAATGTACGATTGCTACCCGCACCTATATCCAGCTTACTGCTCGCGGATAGATATAGCTGCGGTTTCGGGACGAGTTTTACCGCTGTAACAGGCTTGCGCATGTTATCAAGGATTAGTGACCACTCACGACGCCCTGGGAATAGTGCGGCCCGACCCGTTGCTCTGCCATGTTGACCTGCCGCTGCGCCGGGCGTACCAGCCGGTAGGTTTTCGGCTGCACCTGGCCACGAATTCTCGCGACGTGATCGACGCGGCCGACGAATGCTGGCGCGACTACGAGCCGGAATTCGCCTGCGAGCCAATGGAACTTCGGGTGGTGGTGGAAGCGGAAGGAGGACTGGCGAGCGAGCCGAGTTTCCGGTTGCAGCGAAACCTGTTGTCGATTGTCTCCGACGCGCATAATTTCGCGGTGGTCGACTTCAGCACGCAGCTTGCATGCATTTACGTATCGAAAGAGACCGCGGCGGATCACAATCTGCTGCGCTGGTTTTTCCTGGAGTCGATTGCTTACGTGCTGCTCGCGCAACGCTATTTGGCGCCGCTGCACGCAGCCTCGATCGCGCGCCACGGAACGGGTGTTTTGCTCTGCGGCGCATCCGGGGCCGGTAAGAGTACACTTGCGTTTGCCGCCGCCTGCGCGGGGTGGACGTTTCTGTCGGACGATTGCACCTGGCTGCTGGCCAGCGGTTCCGACGCTACCGCCGTCGGCAGACCGCACCAGGTGCGGTTCCGCGACGATGCGCCGGGTTTGTTTCCGCGCCTGGCCGGCTATGCCGTGCGCGAGCGGCCCAACGGCAAGATAGGAATCGAGGTGCCGATGCGCGCCTTCCCGGAGATTCGCACCGCACTGCGGTGCAGGGTCGGCGGCCTGGCGTGCCTGGACCGCCGCCAGGGAGCGCGGCCGGCGATGGAGCGCGTGGAGCCGGCCGAAGTGGCGCGTCAACTGCTGAATTCCTGCAGCTATGGCGCGGAGGTGGACGCGATGCACGAACGAGCCACCCGCAGGCTGCTCGATCTGCCTGCGTGCCGATTGCAATACGAATCGCTGGAGGACGGATTGCGGCTGCTTTCCGAGTTCGGGGACGCGATCGGCGCCGGGGCCGCGTCAGGGGGTGCCGCTTGATGTGTCGATCCTGGGCGCGCCGCGGTTCGGCTCTTAGCCAATGACGGCGGCAGCCGCAAGCACGCGGCCGAACCCCTGGCCGGGATGTCGCGCTCTTCCCAGCGGCCCCGCAGCGGCGCTAGCCGCGCTGCATCTTGCCGAGCCGGAGTTGAGCGGCATCCGCCACCTCTCCGACCGCGACTGGCGCCGGGCTCTCGATTACTGCGATCGCTCGCACCTCACGCTTGCTCTGCATAGTGCGGCGCGGGGCGCGATGCCCGAGTGGGTGCGCGAGCGAACGGATCGCAACGCCGCGCAGAACCAGCAGCGCTTGCGCCGCACCGAAAAGGCGTATCGCGCCGTGGCGCAGTGCCTGACGACGCACGGGATCGAGTTTCTGGCGCTGAAGGGCATCACGCATTGCGCGCAGTTCGGAACACCGGCCGCGGAACGCGTACAGTACGACATCGATCTGTTCTCACCGCCGGAAAGCGTTCACGCAGCGGAAGCGGCTTTACGCGACCTGGGCTACGAGCGGATCCCGCGGATGGAGGACTTCCCCACCGATCATCTGCCCACGTTGATCCGCAGGACCGGCTGGGAATGGCGCGGCGACTTTTTCGATATCGATATCCCGCTGTCCGTCGAACTGCACTTCCGGTTTTGGAACGATGCCGTGGAGCGGCTGCCTGCGCCGGGAACCGAAGAGTTCTGGGGGCGCCGCAGCAGGCTGCGCGTGGCGGATGTGGATCTCGACGTCCTGCGCCTCCCCGACGCGCTGGCGTATGCCGCGCTGCACTTCCTGCGGCACGTATTGCGCGGCGACACCATCACGTTCCACGCGCATGAGATTGCCCGCTTCCTGGATACCAGGTCCGAGGGCAGTGAATTCTGGGACGAGTGGAGCGCGCTCCATTCGCCGCCGCTGCGCCGACTGCAAGCCGTGGCGTTCCGATTGGCGACAGAGTGGTTCGGATGCCGGGTCGCGCCCGCACTGGAACGGGAGATGGCCGCGCTGCCCAGCGCCACCCAGCAGTGGTTCGCCGATTTTGCGACTGCCCCGGCAACATCGCAGTTCAACTCCAATAAAGAGGAACTGTGGTTGCATCTGAGTCTGATCGAGGCGCGGCGCGATAAGTGGAGCGTGGCGCGGCGCCGGCTGCTGCCCGGCAACCTGCCACGAGACGGCGGCGCGGTTCACGTTCCGCGAAGTGAATTGACGTGGCGGAAGCGCGCGCGTTACAAGCTGCGGCATTTAGCGTACGTGGCACGGCGGGCGCGCCGCCATGCGGCGTCGCTCGCGGGAACGGCATTTTCCGGCGCCCGGTGGTGGGGGCGGGCGAACGGACTGAGCAGCCAGTTTTGGATTTTTCTAGCGACCGCCATCCAGTTCAACTTCGGGCTCTTCATTTTCTTCCTGCTGTACAACCTGCACCTGTTCGACCTGGGTTACCGCGAAGATATCCTGGGCGTGGTGGGCGCCAGCGCCACCATTGGCAGCATCGTGGGCACAATTCCGGCCGCCCTTCTGATGCGGCGTTTCGGCCTGCGCAGGGTGCTGCTGGCCGATATCGCGGCGACCGCCGCGATTGTCACCATGCGCGCCCTGACGACTTCGCGGCTGCCGCTGATCGCTCTAGCCTTCGCCGCCGGATCGATCTTCTCCGTTTGGGCCGTGGCCATCAACCCGGCCATCGCAGGCGCGGTGGAAGAAAAGCGCCGCCCGCTGGCGTTCAGTATGTTCTTCGCGGTCATGTTCTCGGTCGGGATCGTGGGCAGTTATGCGGGCGGATTACTGTCAGCATGGCTGCACGGCAAGCAGCCGGTGCTGTTGCTGGCCGCGCTCCTGGTGGCGCTGGCGCTGGTTCCGGCGTGGTATCTCAAACCAGGCGAGCCCCCGAAAGAAAGCGTCAGGGTTTATCCGCGCAGCCCGTTTCTGCTTCGGTATCTGGCGGCATTCGCGGTGTGGAACCTCGCCACCGGAAGCTTCAACCCGTTCGCCAACGTCTATTTTGCGCACCTGCGATTTCCCGCCCAGCGAATCGGCAGCGTTTTTTCCGGCTCGCAAGTGGCGCAACTGGTTGGCGTGCTGATGGCGCCCGCGATCTTCCGGAAGGCTGGCCTGGTGACCGGCATCGTGTGGATGATGGCTGCGACCGCGATCGGGCTCGTCGGACTGTCGACTCAGTCAACCGCCACCGTGGCCGTGCTGGCGTACGCGTGGTACATGGCTTTCCAATGGATGAGCGAGCCGGGCCTGAACGCGCTGCTGATGAGCCGCGTGGCCGAGCGCGAACGCAGCGGAGCTTCCGCGCTCAATTACCTGGTCGCGTTTTCCGCGCAAGCGGTGGCGGCGCTGGCCGCCGGCCGGCTGCTGGCGCACTTCGGTTATGGCGTGGTGTTGGCGGGCTCGGCGCTGCTCGCGGCGGGCGCGGCCGGACTGTTTCAGGCATTCGTCAATTCGCGCGCGGCGGAGCCTCGCGCGGCCCACTCGATTGTCGCCAGTACCTCCTGATGGTACCTTTCGAGCGTGAACCGCGCACGCCACTGTTCTCTTGCCGCTTCGGACAGCCGCGCCAGTCTTTCCTCCGGACCCGTCAGGATCTCGATCGCCAGTGCCGCCATGTGCTCCATTGAGTCCGCCAACATGCCGGGCAGGCCGGCGGCCACCTCCGGAATCCCGCCGGATGGAAATGCAATCACTGGCACGCCGGCCGCGTACGCCTCCGGAATCACTCGCGTGGTCGCCTCGGGGCCGGTGGATGGCACCAGCAATAGATCGAGTCTGGACAGCACCGCGTGGATATCGGCGACCCATCCAGTGAATTCCACGGGAAGGCCTGCCGCTTCCGCGCGCACCTGGGCAGCGTAGCGCTGCGCCCGCGCGTCGGAAAACAGCGGGGCGCCGCACACGACGAACCGGCATCCGGGCAGTGCGCGATGAACGATTGCCGCCGCGCGCAGAAATTCGCGCTGTCCTTTTTCGGGCGCGATCCTGCCGATGCAGCCGATGCGCGGCGGCCCGCTCGGCCGCTGGGCGGTTCGCGCAGGCCCCGCCACGCCGTTATAGATCACCTTCACGCGCTCCCGGGGAACGAACTTCGTCCACGGCTCCGCCACGAACCGGCACGCCGCGATAACCGAGGCATCCGGGTGAAGTAGCGCTTCGCCCGCCATCCATCGCGACAGGCCTGCGCCGATGTAACTGTGGGAGTGAAAAACCACGGGCAAGCGCAGTCCCACCACCGCCGGCAGCAATCGCGGGCCGTTCACGTAAACCAAATCGGCCTGTATCTGTTTCGCCAACAGCCGAACCTGCCGCGTGAGTCGCGGCGCCCCGCTGAGGAAGCGCAGCGTGTCCATTAGCGATTTCCGGCCGGAGCGATAAGGCCCGCAGTCGACTGTTGCCGTCTCAAAACCTAGCGCGCCGATCTGTTTGAACAGCGGGCCATCGCCGGGCATGCCTACCACCGCTTCCCAGCCGCGTTCTCGCATGGCGGGCAGCAACTCCATCAGCGCTTGCTGCGCGCCGCCTGGATCGCTGAACTGGTCCAGGATGAGCAGCCTCATTGGCGAACCGCCAGCGCGAGCACCCAGAAGTACACAGGCAGCACGCGCCAATAAGTGAGTAGATCGCCGGAAGCCATCTGCACCACTTGTCCGGACCAGAAACAGAGCATCCAGGCGCCGAAAAACGACCGGCGCGCATCGGGGGCCTGCGCCGCCCGGCGCGCCGCGCGCAGGATGGCGACATTCAGCCACACCAAAGCAGCCAGGCCGCCGATGCCGGTTTCCACCAGCAGGCTGAGGTACATGTTATCGGCGACTACCGTGGTACCGAGGTAATTACTGTACGGCAGCGTTTTATAACCGATTCCGAACAGCAATTGCCATGGATGGGCGGCGATCCAGTCCACCAGGATTCTCCAGCTTGCCACGCGGCCGGAAAGCACGCCTTCGGTGGCCGAGAAGAGATACTGGGCCGATGCTTCCAGGCGCAGCCAGTACATCTGGATGAACGCTGGAAAGATCTTCCAGGTGAGCAGCGAGATACCCGCCAGACAGGCCGCCAGAGCCGGCGCCCTACGCAGCAGCCGCAGACGGCGCCGGTTCAGCCACGCCAGCACGGCCAGCGCCACCAGCACATTGATGAGCGATCCGCGGGAGTACGAGAGCACCAGCGCGGCGAGGAAAACCGCGCCTCCCGCCGCCATCGCCTTGCGCGAGACGGGTGCTTCGGCACGTGGCCGCGATAGCCCAACGGCGATCATGACCAGAAAAAATGCGCAGAAATTGCCCAGCGTGCTGGCTTCATAAAACAGACCCTGCGCGCGGCGGTACATGCCGGAATCGAGCCAGACAAATTGCGCCCCGTAGCCGGCCGGCGCGGGGAACTGATAGTAAAAGTCCACGCAAGCGAACAGCGCCGCAACCGCCGCGGCTCCGAACAGCCAGCGCGTGGCGCGAAACAAATCGAAACGGATGGACGGACCGTGCGCCGTGTACAGGTAAACGTAAACCGGAATCGCAAACAGAGCTACTCGTGCCAGGCTGCCGGCCGCAACTTCCGCGCCCGAATATACGGCTGCCACCGCAACACTGGCGGTAAGAACGGCCGTCAACGTCAGCAGCGCGGCGCTCACCCCGGACCACATGAAGCGCCATTCGGCCAGCCAAATCAAACCACAGAACACTCCCCAGGCAGCTAACAGGAGAGAGGGATGCGGCCCCGAATTGCCGATTGCGATCGGCAGCGGCGGCAGCAGCAGCGCCGCCGCAAGAAATGCTGCCAGCCAGCGCTCCGACCGCCCAAGCGTCCACCACACGAAGGGAGCCAGTGCGGCGGGCGCGGCCAGCACTGCCTTGGCGCCCAGCCCCGGAGCTACCGCAATCGCAGCAGCCCACACGCCCAACAGAGCCGCCCACGCCCGGCTTCCACGCGATTCGGAATAGACAGCGGCATTCACCGGCCGCCTTCTCCCACCGCGCGAAACTCGCCGCGCCGCGAACCCGCCCGCTGCTCCTGGTAGCTCATCTCCAGCGTGAAATAGATCACCGGCAATAGCAGGCCCAACAACAGCGCCGCCGCCAGGTTGAGGGGCAGATTCGGCGAAGACGGCCTCTCCGGAACGATCGCCGGGTCAATGATTCTGAGCCGCTCGCCACGGTAACCGGACTCGCCACGGGCTTCGCCGAGCCGTTGCTCCATCGCGGTCAGCGCGGCTTCATCGGCCTTGCGCTCGCTTTCGAGCTTGTCGCGATCCGCCAGCCGCTGCGCCAGAAGCTTCTGCTGTTCCGCCTCCTGTCGATCGAGCGCAAGCAGTTGTCGTCGCAGTTCCTGCAAGCGAGCGCGAGAGGTGCTTGGGGCCATGCTGGCCTGAACCTGCCAGGCACGATCCGCGGATTCGGCGATTTCGAGTTCGGCGCTGGCGATCTGGTGCTGCATGTCCGACCTCAAGCCAGCCGCCACGGTCAGGTCCGATTGCAGCGCGTCCACCGGTTCGCCGGCCAACATGTGGGACCAGGCGGCGTCGGTCTCCTGCAAACGGGCCTGCGCGCGGCGCTCCTCTTGAGCGACGGCTTCCACCAGGTCCAGTGCACCCTGCATCGCGATGGCCCGATTCATTTCCACCGTCTCGTCGGCCAAGAATCGAGCTAGCGCTTGCGCCCGTTGCGGATCCGGCAGAGTGGCGGCAATCTCCAGAATGCGCGTGTTGCGCACAATCTCAACCCGCAGCACGCTCTTCTGCAACGATTCGATCGGACGGTTCCCGAGTAACTGCCGCAGGCCGAAGCGTTCCACTGCCTTTTGAAAGAGGCCGCCGGCAGTGGCAAAGCGCTCGTAGGTCCTAAGTGACTCCAGGTAGATAGGACTCACCGCCATGGCGGCGCGAATGTCCGCTCCCGCCGGCGGATCGATGACGATACGAGCCGTCGCCGTGTATTGGCGAGGCATCAGCAGAGTCGCAACCAGCGCGAGAGTCACGGCAATCGCACAGCTTGTCGCGAGCGTGCGCCAGCGCAACTTGATGTAACCTACGTAACGAAACGCGTCCGTTGAGTCCGCCATCCTGTTTACTTGAGCTAGTGTAACCTATATGGCGTTCTTAGTTGCCTTGATTGTCCCGTTAGTAGCGTTAATTGTAACGCCCGGTCTGTTATTTTACTTTGATGTCACTCCCAAGTTAGTGGTGCTGCTCGCCTTTACGGCTGCTCTGCTGGTTGCCTGGGCCTTTCGGAGTCCGGTTCGCAGACGGGGATCTCCCTGGTTCTCGCCAGTGGTGCTCTTCGGATTAGGCTCCCTAGCCCTATCCACAATCCTTTCTGCCAGCCCCGCGCTATCGCTATACGGAACCTCCTGGAGGCGTTACGGAGCTCTGTCCCAAGCCAGCATTCTGGCCGTTGCATTTCTGGTCGCCACTCACATTGCCGGGCGTGCGGAGCGAGCCACAGCCATTCTGCGCGGGATTTCAGCTAGCGCTCTGCTCGCAGCAGTGTACGGAATTGCCCAGTACTGCGGATGGGACCCATTCCTTCCGGCCTCGGCATATCACATAGGGGAAGGCGTTTGGACAATTGTCCGGGCACCTGGAACCCTCGGTTACTCCAGTTACTTCGCAGTCTGGTTGAATATGGCCTGCTTCGCGAGTTTGGCTGGCCTGGAGTCGGATACCAATGTAACATGGCGGTGGATCGCCGGTGCATCAGCGGTGATCTCCGTTGGTGCGATGTTACTGAGTGGGACGCGCGGAGCTTACGTCGGTCTGTTGGCCGGCGGTGGTGTATGGCTCATCTGGAGGGGGCTCCACTTGACGCGGCGGCTGATCGCGGGCTTGGCGATGGTGGTTCTGGCTGGCCTGGTCTTCTATTCTTCGCCGGCCGGATTGCAAATGCGCAGCCGCGCGAGGTGGTTTGCCGAAGACCCGTGGGGCGGCGCGCGGCTGTATCTATGGCGCGACAGCGCGCGCATGGCGGTGGATCGGCTGGCCGTTGGGTATGGCCCGGAAGTTTTCAGCGCGGCGTTTCCTCGTTATGAATCGCGGCAACTGGCGGTGGCCTATCCCGACTTCGCCCACGAATCGCCGCACAATATGTTTCTCGATTCACTTGTGGCGCAAGGCCTTCCCGGCCTGGCGGCGCTTTGCGGCATTTGTGCCGCCGGGTTCGCGGCAGCATGGCGGTTGCGGGCGAAGAGAAGCGCATTGGCCGCCTGGATGGCGGCCGCTCTGGCGGCGGCCATTGTCAGCCAGCAGTTTGTGGCGTTCACGATACCCACGGCGCTGACGTTCTATATAATCGTCGCCGTCGCGGTCGGGCTTGGGTGCGAGACGGTCGTGGCGCAGCGGCGGATGCTTTCCAAACTCCTAGCACTCGCGTTGGCGCTGGCGCTGATCTGCTTTGGTGTGCGCTTCACCGTTTCGGATCGCGCCCTGGCGCTGGCTCAACTCGATATCAATTCCGGTGACGCCGCGTTGGCTGCCGCCCACTATCTCGAATATGAACATTGGCGGCTTCCGGGAACCGCCGCCGACCTCTGGTATTCGCGCGCACTGTTCGACCTGGCACACCGGACCAAGAGCCCGGCGACCGCGGTACGGGCCACAGTCGAAGCCGGAAGCGCAGCCCTGCGGGCCATCGGCACGACGGAATACCCAGCCAACGCATGGTACAACCTGGCGGAACTCTGTGCCTCGCAAAACGATGCTGCGGGCGCCGAGATAAGCCTGCACGCAGCGATCGCGGCCAACAACCAGTGGTTCAAACCGCACTGGACGCTGGCGCAGTTGCTTCTTATCGAATCTCGATTGGAAGAGGCACAGCGGGAAGCCGCTTTGGCCGCAGTGCTGGATGGCGGAAAGTTCCCCGAAGTTACTCGTACGTCGCACGACATTAGTGCGAAACAGCGCCAAGTTTCCGCGCAACCTAAGTAAACTGTCATCGCGCACGGCGGGCAACCTAGGTAAAATCTCATCCGGAAGAGTGAATCAGGCGACCGACGCACTTAGAATAGACAACAGGAGAAGCAAAATGAAACTCACCTTTATAGCTCTACTAACTCTCGCTTGTGCGGCTACGGTATTTGCCCAAACGCCAGTTGTGGCATCGGGGGGAGTGCTGAATGCGGCGAGCTTTGCGACTAACCAAGGAGTGGCTCCTGGTTCTTTGGTTTCGATCTTCGGGACCAACCTCGCCACCAGCCTGGCCCAAGCCGATACCATCCCCCTCTCCACATCGCTGGGCGCCGTGACTGTGATGTTTAACAACATACCTGCGCCGCTGCTGTTTGTAAATCACGATCCCGTAAACGGCGATCAGATTAACGCCCAGTTGCCGTTCGCGGTGGGCACCGGCAATGCGCAAGTGACCGTCACCCGCGGCAGTGCCGTGTCGGCGCCTGTAAACCTCAATGTCATACCCTCCGGGCCGGGCATTTTCGCGGTGAACTTCGGAGTCGGCCAAGCCATCGCTTATGGCAACAGTGACGGCCAACTTGCCGCGGCACCGGGTGCAGTCTCCGGATTGACTACGCATCCAGCAAAGATCGGCGACACGAGCACCCTGGCGATCCTGGCCACCGGGCTGGGCGCCGTGAACCCTCCCGTAACCACGGGAAGCGCCGTTACCGACGGTCAAGTTCATTACACCGTGACGAATCCCACCGTGATGGTTGGCGGCGTGGAGGCCCAATTGGTCTTTTCCGGGATGCAGCCCCAGTTTCCCGGCGTCTACCAGATCAACATCATCCTTGCTCCCGGCACTCCCACGGGCAACGCGGTCCCATTGCAATTCGTAATGAACGGGATCACGACCACGGATCAGGTTACGATCGCGGTTACGAATTAGGCCCGCCGAGCCAGAGGTAGGACAGGCGATCGTCTTTTGTCGCCTGTCGAGGCGTCGTGTTTTAGCGAGGCAGGACAGACCACGGACAGCGATGGTCTGTCCTACCTGTTACCAGGAGTTACTCCCGCGCAGCACTTCGGGGATCGTCCGTAACAATACTTGCAGATACATCCGCAACGAGCGGTTTCGCGCCAACTTCAGGTCCAGGCTGCGCCGCTCGGGGTAGCTCAACCGATTGCGTCCCGACACCTGCCACAGCCCAGCGAGTCCCGGCTTGACTTGAAGGATCTCCTGCGCCGCGGCGCCATAGTGCCGAGCGAGTTCGGTCGCGGTAAGCGGCCGGGGACCAACCAGCGACATTTCGCCCGCGATCACGTGCCAGAGTTGCGGGATTTCGTCCAAGGAATGGCGGCGGCAGAAGCGCGCGAACCAGTGGGTTACGCGAGGATCGGAATCCTGTTTGTTCTCGGGTCCTTCGTCGTCGTGGATATACTCGATCCAATGAGAGCCTGTCGCTGCCCGCAGTGAGTCCTGGCCCCACATGGTGCGGAGCTTGAGCATCCAGAGCGTCGATCCGCACCATCCTACACGGCGGTGGGCGATCAGCGGCGTGCGGCGCGATAGAAACGACACCGCGACCGCGCTGGCGCCGATTACCGGACTTATAGCCACGAGTAAGACAGCGGAGGTAACTCGCTCGGCGATTCCGACCGCCTGCCATACCAGATCGACGGTGGGCGATGTTTCGCGAACAATCCCGATCGAACCCATAACTATACCTGCTGCGATGTTACCGTCATCGCGTTCCGGGCCTTGTTGGCCTGGTGTAAACAGAGCGTAAAATCGTGTCGGGCGGAGAGAGTGCGGGCGTCAGGCGGGCAGGCGAATCAGGAAGCGAGCGCCGGGGCCGGTCGTGGAGTCGGCCCAAATCTCGCCGCCGTGATCGAGGATGGTCCGCTTCGACAGGGCCAGCCCGAGGCCCATTCCGTGGCGCTTGCCGGCGGTGGCGAAAGGCTCGAACAGATGCGGACGCACTTCGCTGCTGATGCCGGCGCCGTCGTCCTCCACGCTCACGATCACAGAGTGGTCCGCGGACTCGGCGGAAACGCGCACGTGGCCGCCGTGCGGCAGAGCGTCGATGGCGTTGGCGATCAGGTTCTGGAAGACTCGCTCGACGGACGGCCGGTCGAGGGTGAGTTCGATCTCGGGCGAAACATCGCATGCCAGAGAGACGCCGGGGCGGGCGGCGGCATCGGCGAGCGAATCGCAGGCGGCGAGAACCACATCGCGCAAGCGGCAGGCTTCGCGGCGCCGGCTGTGGCCGCGGCTGGTGTCGGCCAGTTCCTGCAGCATCGCCAGAATCCGGCGCGACGAGCCGTAGATGCTGGATGCGAGCTTCTTTACCTGGTCGGCGGAGAGTTCTGCATCCACCAGCATTTCCGCGCCGCCATAAATCGCCGCCAGGGGATTGCGGAGGTCATGGATGATCGAGGTAGACAGTCGGCCGACGGTGGCGATCCGCTCCTGGCGAATCAACTCCTGGCGCGCAATGCGCAGGGAAGCGCACATTTCGTTAAAGCTTTCGGCCAGGCGTCCCAGCTCGTCCGAGCTGGACACGGGGACCTGCGCGTCGTAGTCGCCGGTCGCGATTCGCTCGGCTGCCCGCTCCAAAGCGCGGACGGGCTGCACGATGCGCCGGGCCAACAGGTACGTGCCGGCGAGCCCGAGGCAGATCGCCAGCATCCAGATCACCACCATCTGAACGCGCAGCGTCGCCAGGCGCCGGTCGGCGGCCTGGAAGGAGCGCAGAATGCGCAGTTCGCCGACCTGGCGGCCTGCAATGTCAGCGAGCGGCATGACGAACTGCGCATAATTCGAATCGGCGATGCGGACCTGCTCCCGGCGCGTAAGATCCCCGGGCACGCTGACGGGAAGCGTGGATGCGATGGGCCGTCCGCGCGAAAAGAAGACGAAGTCGCTGCCGGTGGCTTGCTTCAGCTCGTGCGCCAGAGTGGCATCCACCTCGAAGCAGGCGACCAGCACATTGAGCAGCGCCGATCCTTGCGCAGCGGCCACATACACCGGCGTCACCACGGTCTGGTAAAGCCGTCCATTTTCGATCACGAATCCAGTGGCTTGGCCGGGAAAGCGAGCGGCGGCGGCGGCGAGCGGGAAACTGGGAGCGATCTCCTCCGCCGAACCGAGCGAGGCAACCACCGCTCCTCCAGGCTCCAGCACGTAAAACAGAGTGCGGCTGGGAGCGATGCTGTTCCAGAGCTCGCTGGCGGTATCGCGGATGGTGGTCTGATCGCGCGTCCCAAATGCGGCGCGCACGTCGGACATGCGGCTCAGCACAAGGCTGACCGACGCCAACCGCTCCGCACGGGCGCTCCACAGCGATTCATAGGCGCGGGAGCTGGCGGCCACTTCTTCATCTAGCATGACGGCGGCGATGCGCATGAAGTGGTTCTGCACCAGCCAGCCGGCTACAGCCAGCAGGCAGATGATGGCCACCGAGGTGGAAAGCATGATCTTCCACAGCAGCGACATGGATTGCAGGTGGCGCACGGCTATTTGTGAGTGGCGGGATAGAAGCCCGCGTCGTCCGGCGCAGGCGGGTAATCCTGCCCGTACTTGTTCTTATGCGGAATGGAGAGGTAGCCGGTCTCGGAAATGGAGACTGGCGGAATCGAAACGCGCTCGCCGGAGACGGTGACGCGGCGGCCCGCGCTTCGCAGCGCGGTTTCGGTGGCGCGTTCGTGAAAGAAAGTGAGATCGTACTCGCCCTCCGGTGCGCCGGCGATATCGAAACGTCCGTCCGCCTTGGAGACGCCGAATAGGGGCGTATCCAGCACCACGATGACCGCGCTCATACTGGAATGGATGTTACAAAACACACGCACGATGCCGGGGCGGCTGAAGTGAATGCTGCGCGTGGAGCCGGGCGGATACAGGCCGACATCGAAAAGCTGGCCATCGTAATTGGAGAAAGCATTGTGAAAGATCGGATCGAGATTGGGAAAATCCACCGTAGAGCCGACTGTAACGATCAGCAGATGTGGCTGAAACATTTTGTCCTTCTGCAGCATCTGGACGTGCAACGGGGCCGGCGGCCGCACCGCCCCGACGGGCTCCAGCCAGACGGCCACTCCGGAATAGTCGTGGTGCTGGCGGACCGCCGGCGCGCGCGAATCGACCAGCTCCACGCGGCCCAACACCGTGGCGGCGAAACCCGGGCACGCCATCGCGGCGCTAAAACAGATACGCGAAAGCAAGGTCATAGTGAGGGTTGAGGCGCGTTGGCGACCCAATGTACGCCGTCTGGACGATTGCCGACTCAAAGCTGGCCACCACATTCGAGACAATCTGATACATGGCGTTAGCGCCGTAGGACTGGTTCTTGGAGATCAGGCCAGTCTGCAGGTTGCGGTTGCGGTCGTCTTCCTCGCCGCCAAACAGGTGAAACGCGAGGCGGCGCGTGGCGCGATACTCGAGTTGCGCCCAGCCGCCGGCGCCATGCACCGGCTGCGGAACCCCGCTGTAGGGTACCACGATGCCTTGGCGAAGGCCGCCGATCACGCCCAGGTTCTCGCCGAGAAAAGCCGCGCCAGTGAGCGTGAAGGCGCGCGCCAGAGGAATGCGCCAGTCCACGGACGCAATGCGCGACGGCACCGAAACCCCAAGTAACTGCGAGTTACTAACATGGAAACCGGGCGCGATCTCGAAGTTGCCATTGTCGCCGGACTTCATCCAAAACACGAATCTGCCTTCGAGTGCCGGCCGGCCGGCCGGTGCGTAAGAGGAGTATTCGGCGGCAACGTTGCCGGCCTCGCTGGTTTCGAGGACTCCGGCTTGGGCGCGGAACCCGGCCGAATCGCCGAATAGAAACCGCTGCTCGATGCGTGCCTGCGGCCGCCAGAGCCAAAGGTTGCCGGCGCCGGTGAGCGGAGAGTAGCCGACCTGGGCCAGTGAGTCCGGTTCGCGGGGCGCCAGGATGGGCTTGTCTTGCGCCACCGTAAAGGTGGTGTTCGTCCACTGAAAATTGAGGGAAGCGATCCGTAAACGGACCAACTGGTCCAGCGAGTCGCCGGTGCCGCCGAAGAGGTCCGCGTAGGCGTCGCCGGAGACTTCGGCTCCGGCGAAACGCTCCGGCGCCTGGAACTTCAGCCCGACGATGGTTTGGCGCAGTGTGGCGCCATCGGAACGCGCCCCGGCCGCTGCGTCGGCGGTGACGGGGTCCTGCGCGCCGCCTCCGTATTTGCCGTTCATATACGAATTGAACAGGACCATGCCGGTGAGCTGGACCGCCGAATGGTGTTCGGATTCGATGCGGGTCTGTGCCAGGTCCTGGATCCGCTGTTCCGCCACATCGATCCGCTCCGCAACAGGCGGGGCGGCCGGAGGGGATGCTGCGGTGGAAGCGGCAGTCGCGGAAGCAATCTGCTCGCGCAGCGCGCGGATCTCCGACATCAGCTCGCGGTTCTGCTGTTCCAGAACGTCTAGGCGCTGAAGAATACGTTCCAGGTCCGCCGGGTCGCGCGACTGTGCGGCCAATATGCCGGGAACCAACACCAGGAAAAAGACACGCAGCTTAGGATGCATGGATCAATTCCTTGATCTTGCGCCGGATGGCGCTGGGCGAGTAAGGCTTGGGGAAATACGCGTTCGCGCCCAGACTCAGGGCGCGCTCGGGAGAGGCCGGATCCGGGTCACCGCTAGTGACGAGGATGGGCAAGTGGGCGAAGCGCGGCTGGTTTCTCAACCGCGCGATCAGTTCGAAGCCGTCCATCGACGGGAGGTGAATGTCGGTGATGACCGCCGCGATTTCGGTCGAGTCCAGAATCAGCAGCGCCTCTTCCGCCGTGGATGTGTGAGCCAGGCGGGGCTCCGTATCGCTGTCGAAGGCGATTTCCAGCGTGGAGATACAGTGGGATTCATCTTCGACCAGAAGTACCGTACGGCGCAGGATCATTGCTCCACGTCCTTAAGGGATGAAACGATAACCGACGCCGTGCATGGTCACGAAATGGCGGGGCGTCTCCGATTCCGTCTCCAGTTTCTGGCGCAGGCGCACCACGTGAGCGTCCACCGTTCGCGTATTCGGAAAGGCGTCGTAGCCCCACACCGAGTTAAGAAGCACGTCGCGGCTCAAAGCCCGGTCCGGGTTCTGGACGAAGAATACCAGCAGCTTGTACTCCGCTTTGGTGAGCTTAACCTCGTCACCGTGCTTGTGCACCAGGGAACGGTCGAGATCGACTTCGACGTCGGAAAAAGTGATGGCGTGACTGGCTTCGGTAGTCGTGCGGCGCAGGACCGCGCGGATCCGAGCCAGCAGCTCGCGCGTACCGAAGGGCTTGACAATGTAATCGTCAGCTCCAATTTCGAGCATCAGCACCTTGTCGATCTCGTCGCCGATGGCGCTGAGCACGATCAGCGGCGTCTGCACTCCGGCGTTACGCAGTGTTTTGCAGACGTCCACGCCGCTGAGACCGGGCATGCGGAGGTCAACCACGATCAGGTTGGGGCGCGCGGTCATGGCTTCCTGCAAGCCGATCTTGCCATCGGCCGCGAAAATCGCGCGAAACCCCTCCTTCTCCAGCATTACACCGATTACTTCGCGAATGCCGGCGTCATCGTCGATGACCAGGATGGTCTGCATGCTTCAGGCCCTTAATTCTATCGGATTCCCCATCGTCGCGCATGCGCGATACGAAAGCGGAGGGGCCGCTTCGCGCGGCTCCCGCGGCGGCTGATAGCGGCAGCCATTGCCGCACACCGATTCCAGGTGCCGGTGACCGAAAGCGCCCAACTTCTTGCGCAGGCGGGCCAGGTGCACGTCCAGCGTCCGGGTTCGGATCTGGCCGCCGTAGCCCCAGACGGCTAACAGCAGATCCGTCCGCGTGAAGATCTCGCCTTGGTTAGCCGCCAGAAAGCTCAGCAGCAGGTATTCCTTGGCGGTCAACGAGATGGATTGGGAATCCAGCGTCACCGCGCGATTCGAGAAGTCAATCGTCAGACGGGTGTCCTGGTAGGGTACCCGATTCGTGTTTGCAGCCCAAAGTGGTTCCATGTTGATTCAGCCCTCGATACGGATGTTAACGGGAAGGCCAATCAGAGGTCGTTGGGGAATTGTAAAGAGGGTGTAAAAGTATCGCGGAGGTTCGGTTGCGCCGGCGGTCTTGCCGCGGGTGTGGGCCGGTTATCAATCGGCGACCGGGCCCGGCACGCCCGGCCTGGCTTGTGGCAACGCACTCAGAACGACCAAAGCACGCTGGTGTAGCCGGTGTTGGCGTGGAAATTCTGGTTCTCCCCCAGCAGGTGAAACAATTCGGAGTAACCATAGAACTGCCATCCGGCATTCCAGCGCAGCTTCGGCGTGATCCGAATCGAGAGCCGCGCCATCGGAGACTGATAGGTCAGAGGGAAGGTCTGGACGGAGTCGAGTAGTGCCGCGATCGGATCGGTTACTCCAACCGGCACCGCCGAGGAGCGGCCGTCGCCGGTGTCCTTGGTGATGGTGTAGCCGGCGTATAGATCGGCGCGATGGCCAATGCCAAAGCGCAAGCCCGCGTTGGCGGCGTGTATGTTACTAATGTAAATCGAGTCGTAACTGGTCTGGAGCTGCGGGGATTGGATGCCCGCGAAGAATGCCAGCCCGCCCACGGTATCCAGGTGCAGCTTCGAGTAACTGGCATCGAAGGTCAGCCAATCCCGCAAAGCAAACGAAGCCGCCGCGTTGTATTGCCGCGATCGCGAACTGTAGGTCGTGAAAGAAAGCGGAGCGTTCTCGTTATCGAGCTCCCGGTAACCGGTGGAAAGCTGGAGCTTGCGCGCGCGGTACTGAATGCGTCCGCCGAGCGTGTGGTAGTTGCGGTCGCTCATCGGCGTGAGCGGGTGATCGGCATGACCAACTTCGCCTTCCAGGTTGATCGAAAGCGGCCGGAGAGGGCGGAAACGGACGCCGAAGCTGCCGGCGTTCAAGTGGCTTGTCTGTTGGTAAAGGTCGCTCACCGCGCTGCCGCCTACCGACGGAAGCGAAAACGCCTCCAGAAAACGAATCTGGCGGTCGGAGTCGGTGAAGCCGGCATAGGCGCTGAACCAGTTGTTGAACCGGTAGTTGAGGTCGGTCGAATTGGCGATGGTGCGCACGCCGAGAAATTTGAAGTTCAGCGTGGTGCTGGCGCCGGTGCCGTTATCGAATTCGGTTAAGTAGGAATCGCCGTCGATACGCGTGTCGTGCACCGCCGTATTGTTGACGATGCTGAGGCGGCTGGTGGGGAAAACGCTGAAGCTGAAATCGCCGGCCACCACCGGCCGCTGCGCATCGCCACTCACCACCACCTGGCGATTTTCCGCCGCGCCAATGCTGTTGAGGCCCGTCGTCACCTCATTCAGCGCAAATCCGCCCGTGCCCAGGTTGTAAGTCAGGCGCGCATTCAGCGCCCAGTATTTGTGGCTGCCATAAACGTTGCCGAACCAGCCCGGATTCGATCCATGGTTCGGTTCCGAACGTCGGAATGACGTGAGCACCGTGGGATCGGTCGCAACACCGGAGGTCTCGGGGCTGGTGAGACTGTAGGCTGAGTCGTCCTTAAAGAAATCCCAGGTATGACGCGCGATGAAGCGGAGACCGGCCCAATCGGCCAAAATGCCGACGCTGTACTCGTTCCACTGCTGCTTCACGTTTTCAAACACTGGAAAGGCTGAGGAAAACGTATCGAAACCCTGCACGGTGGAAAGAGCCGGTCCGTTGTCCGTATTGCGGCTGTAACCCAGTTCCACTTGGAAGTGCGACTCTGGGAAGAGCGTCAGAGAGTGATCCTGTAACCCGCGCACGGTGTCCATCAGGTGCTCGCCGCCGGAGATCACCAGGCCGGGGTTGTAGTAATCGTCCTCGCGCCAGAGCATGTCGTAACGATAAAGGCCGTTCTTCTGGATCCGCAGGCTGGCCGTCTGATAAGGGTCGTTGCCGAGGCCGCTGGTGGAAAGCACTATCTCGTCAAACCAACGGCCATGGCCCTCCTTCGAATTGATACTTAGGTTGGTCGCCAACAGGCGGATGCCGTCGCCGTAATTGACGTCGCTGCGATAAGTGTCCACACTGCCGCCGGTCGCGCGCCACCGGTACCCGAGTTCGAACGAGTCGACGATATTGTAATTGGCGAAATCGCCGCCGCGCGCAATGCCCACCGCTTCGGGTGTCGGTGCGATCGTCTCTTGCGCCCGCAGGGTTCCGCAGACGGCGAGAATCAGGCAGCAGCGTTTGAGCATGGCGGTCATCGCAGAAAGGTCTCGTCGGCGTTCGATCCATGGATACGCACGTGGCACGTGGTGCAGCGCTGGAAGCGCGGATCGAGCAAATTGTGCGGCGACGTCTGCAGGGGGACGCCGTTGTTGCGAGTGCCGGAGGCGCCACCGTTGTGGCATCCCAGGCATAGCGTGAACACGACCGGCCGCCGCAGCAGGCGCTCATTAGTCGAGCCGTGCGGAAAGTGACAGATTTCGCAGCCTTCCACGCGCATTGGCGGGTGCTCATATACGAACGGGCCGCGCTTATCCACGTGGCACTTCAGACAGGGCTCTTCATTGTTCAATGCCTGGTCCACCATGCGCGGGTGATCCGACATGCGCCAGGTGGGAGCGAATGCGCCATGGGGATTGTGGCAATCCGAACACTCCATGAAGCCTTCGTTGACTCGGTGCTTGCTGGGCATTTCGAATTGGGCGCGGATGCCGGCGTGGCATCCGTAACACAGTTCCGTCTGCTTCTTGGCGAGGAGGAACTTGGGTGTTGGTGAATGATGAATGGAATGGCAGGAAGTGCAGGCGACATCGGCGAGCGTGTGCTCCGAGCGTCGTATGTTGACCTTTTGAAAATCGCGCGCATGGCAGGTGAGGCAGGCTTCCAGCACGCGAGCCTGCGGCATCAGGGAAAACGCATTCGGAATGGTGGCCTTGCCGCCATGCGCGGCCACGTGCGCTTCGCCCGGCCCGTGGCAGCTTTCACAACCTGTGCGGCTAGGCGGCAGATCGCCGGACGCCACACTTTTGAAATGCGGGTTCTTATAAAAGTTCAGCCAGACGTCGGCGTGGCAGGTTTTGCAGGCGTTGCTGCCCATGTATCCGCCGGTGCCCGATGTGACGGGGTTCTGAGCAGCGACGCCCGCAGCCATAACTGCCAGTAACAACCCGCGCATGCTGAGTATCATGGCCCGGCGCATCATGACCCAATGATACTGGGAAGAGGGGCCGATCCTTCAGACAGCAAGACAGTTTACGGCAGAGTTTACCTATGTTCCAGTCATGTTATGGAAGGCACCAGACCATGGGTTCCGATGTTGTTACACACGCAAACCGCAAAGGCAGGTTATAAGGGAATAAGTGAGACTGAACCGACTGCGATCCCTACTGCCGACCATTGTTTTTCCTTTGCTGCTTTCGATCTGGTCACCCGCCCAGCTGGCGGCGCAGCTCGCCGGCATCGTAGGAAGTGTCTCCGATCCATCCGGAGCCTCCATTAACGGTGCCACGGTTCGGGCCACCAATATCGGCACGAATCTCGAATGGCAAACCAAGACCGGTCCGCAGGGCGATTATTCGCTCGGGCTTCTTCCGCCCGGCGTATATGCGGTGGAAGCCGCGGCTGCGGGCTTCTCTCCGGCGCGCGCAACCGGTGTAGATCTCGTGGTCAATGCGACGCGTCACATCGATCTGCGGTTGGCCCTGCCGGAGGTCAAGGAGAATCTGCGGGTGGAGGCTGTGGTGCCCCTGGTCGAGACCGAAACATCCGAGCAGGGCCTCGTGGTCGGCGGACAGATGATCGGCGATCTGCCGCTCAACGGGCGCGATTTTCTGCGGCTCGCGAAATTGGCTCCGGGCGTATCCGGCGCCACCGATAATCCCGCCTCGCCGGCCGGCCCGTTCAACGTGAACGGCCAGCGGGACCTTTCCAACAATATTCTGATCGACGGGATCAACGTGAATGCGGGCGGCAGCGCCAACGGGCGCATCAGTCTCGCGCCCGGCAACGATCCGGCCGTCGGTCAATCCGGCAGCAGCGTGGCGCTGGTCTCCGTGGACGCGGTCTCCGAGTTCAAGGTGCAGACGCAGATGGAGACCGCGGAGTTTGGCGGTTTCTCCGGCGCCGTCATCAATGTAACCACCAAGAGCGGCACCAATGAGTTCCATGGCAACAGCTTCGAGTTCCTTCGCAACAGCGACCTGGACGCCAACAATTTCTTCAACAACGCGAATGGCGTTTCGAGGACGCCCTCTCGCAATAATTTCTTCGGCGGCACCATCGGCGGCCCGATCCGCAAGGACCGCACCTTCTTCTTCGCCTCGTTCGAAGGACTGCGCCAGCGCGTCGGGGTAAATACCAATGCACGCGTACCCTCGCTGGCTGCCCGCGCCGAGGCCAGCCCGGCGATCCAGCCGCTGATCGACGAATACCCTCTGCCGACTGGCCCGGACAACGGCGACGGCACGGCGGCTTATTTCGCAACCGCCACCAACCTGGTTGGCGAAACCGATTTTAGCGCTCGTCTCGACCACCGTTTTTCCAACAACGACGATTTCTTCGCGCGGTATTCGTTCAGCGACTCTCTCGGTCTGCTCCGGTCCTTCTATCTCAACACCCTTTCCCGCAACCGCTCCCGGCTGCAAAGTGTCAGCCTGTCGGAAGTGCACCGCGTCACTACGAATCTTTTTGATGAGGCTCGATTCGGATTCGTTCGCAGCGCCAATATCTCCCTCGGCGCCGCCGACAGCTTCGCCGGCGCCGAGCCGATTCCGTTGAATGCGGCGGGCGACGCCACTTTGCCGGGGATGGATATCTTCAGCCTGCCTTTCGCCGAATCGCCCAACCCCCCGGAGGTGCAGAACAATAATCTCTTCAGTTTCAATGACGACGTAACTCACGTCCACGGGCGGAATACCTTCAAGTTCGGCTTCTGGGTGCGGCGCACACAGGGCAACGTCAACCTCCAACCGCTTTCGAGCGGCGTATACTTTTTCAATACGGTCGCTGACCTGGTCAACAACAATCCCGTATCTTTCTTCAACCAGGTCGCGGAAACCGGTTTCGGCGTGCGATTCACCAATCTTGCTTTTTACGGCCAGGACGACCTCCGCATCACGTCCCGGCTGAAGCTCAACTTAGGTCTGCGTTATGAGCTCGACACAGTGCCCACCGAGGCCCACGGCCGCTTCAGCCCCATCGTGGGGCTGGATAACATCGCCACCGCAACTTTAGGCACTCCCGGCGCACCCGTGCACAATGGCAACTATGATAACTTTGCCCCCCGCGCCGGCTTCGCCTGGCAACTCACCAGCGACGCCAAGACCGTGCTGCGTGGCGGGGCCGGCATCTATTACGATCTGCCAACGATCAATGCCACGCAACTGGCGTTTGGGCCGCCGTTCAAGATCACCAACGTTCTCCTTGGCAGCGCGCTGGGAGGTCCCGTGACCGTGCCGGTCGACCCGGCGTTGCTCATTACCGCGATTACCGGCATGCCGCCGTTTGGCAGCGCCACGGTCTACGATCCCACTCACTTTCGAACACCCTTCACTTATGAGTACAACCTGAACCTGCAACGGCAGCTCGATAGCAAGACGGTCGTCCAGGCGAGTTACATCGGATCGATCGGTCGGAACCTGATCCACATGCAGCCTTTGAACCTGCTCGACCCGGCAACTGGCACGGCGCCCAATCCGAATTTCTCGGCAGGCGCCATCGAGCTGATTGAAACCAGTGCCGTCGCCAATTACAATGCCCTTCAGGCAAATGTCACGCGGCGGCTAAGTCACGGCCTGGAAGTGACTGCTTCGTACAGTTGGGCGCACTCGCTCGACAATGCTTCGAATCCGACCGGCACTTCCATCAACTCCTCGTTCACCGGCTCCAATCCGTACGATTTTCGCGCCGAGTACGCTTCGAGCGACTTCGATATCCGCCACAACCTGGTGGCCGCTTTCACCTATGCGCTGCCGGGCAAATCGGCGCACTTCCAAAACGTGGCCGCGAGGCTCCTGGGAGGCTGGTCGCTGGAAGGCATTTTCACCGCGCAAACGGGCGTGCCTTTCACGCCTCTGATTGGCGAGGATATCGCCGGCAACGGCGATCAGTTCGCGGCCAACAACCAGCGTCCCAACCTGGTGACCGGCCAGCCGCTCTATATTGCGTCTTCCGCGCCGCCGTTCCGCGTCGCCAATCCGGCCGCATTCGCTATTCCGGCGGCAGGCACTTACGGCGATGCCGGACGTAACATCCTGCGAGCCTCCGGACTCAACCAGCTTGATCTGGGTTTGCACAAGACCGTGAAGGCCAGCGAGCGGTTTTCCGTGCAGTTCCGGGCGGAGCTTTTCAACGTTTTGAATCACCCCAATTTCGCGCCGCCTGCCGCGTCGGGGAATAACCTGCTGACGGCGGAAAGCTCCTTCGGCCTTTCCCAAGAGATGGCTAACTCGTCGAGCGGCGGATTGCTGTTGCCTCTATTCAACAGCGGCGGCCCGCGCAGCATTCAGCTCGCTCTCAAACTGCTGTTCTGATAGGGAGCGACCCTGTCAATCCCCACCCGCTTGAGTCATTGAATGTTCAGACCCTGAGCTTGCGCGGAGTTGCGCGCTGCTTTTCTACACGATGCCTTCGAAGAGAACCGACGTCAGATAGCGTTCCCCGGAGTCCGGAAGAATCACCACAATCGTCTTCCCGGCAAACTCGGGTTGCTTCGCCAGCCGCGCGGCCACCGCAACCGCGGCCCCGCTTGAAATGCCGCTCAGAATTCCCTCTTCGCGCGCCAGTCGCCGCGCCGTTTCCACCGACTCCTCGTTGGTGACCGTCTCCACGCGGTCCACCACCGAAAGATCCAGCGTATCCGGAATGAAACCGGCGCCGATGCCCTGAATCTTGTGCGGGCCCGGCTGCAGCGGCTGCCCGGCGAGTTTCTGCGTGATCACCGGGCTGGCCGCCGGTTCCACCGCCACCGACGTGATTGGTTTGCCCCGCGTGCCCTTGATGTAGCGCGAAACGCCGGTGATGGTCCCGCCGGTTCCCACGCCACTGATCAGGACGTCGATCGCTCCGTTCGTGTCGTCCCAGATTTCCGGACCCGTGGTGCGGAAGTGTATCTCGGGATTAGCTGGGTTCTGGAACTGTTGCAGCAGTAAGTAATGCTTGGGATCGGAGTTATAGATCTCTTCCGCCTTGGCGATGGCGCCTTTCATCCCCTTGGCGCCCTCGGTAAGTACCAGGTTGGCGCCGAATGCCTTCAGCACCTTGCGCCGCTCCAGTGACATGGTTTCGGGCATGGTCAATGTAATCGAGTAACCGCGCGACGCCGCAACGAACGCCAGAGCGATCCCCGTATTGCCGCTGGTGGGCTCCACCAGTTCCACGCCGGGCTTTAGCAGCCCGCGCTGCTCGGCGTCCCAAATCATGGAGGCGCCGATCCGGCATTTCACCGAGTAGGAGGGGTTGCGGCCTTCGATTTTGCCGTACACCTTCGTTCCCGGTCCGTTCACAATGCGATTGAGCTTGATGAGCGGAGTGTTTCCGATGCTGAGTGAGTTGTCTTCGAACGATGCCATGTGCGTTTACTCCTGGGAAACTTGATCCGGACCGGCCTTGATGCCTTCGATGTCGTGCAGCAGGGCAGTCGCGCTGTTCACTTGTCGGCT